>Ga0126342_10014959_pt1 | contig 13641 bp, 14 predicted proteins | sample Cyp1metagenome_FD_92528 | JGI IMG/M metagenome (GOLD analysis project Ga0126342, IMG submission 92528) | Coral microbial communities from Lord Howe Island, Old Settlement Bay, Australia - Cyphastrea 1 metagenome | ecosystem: Host-associated > Invertebrates > Cnidaria > Coral ...
TTGGGGTGGGGTTGGGTGGGGTGGGGTGGGGCAATAACGTTCATGTCAACTTGCACACACACGTCATGCTACGTTATTGTTATGTTCTCTTGCACTTGCACACACACGTCGTACTACGTTATGGTGATCTTCTCTTGCACTTGCTCACACACGTCATGCTACGCTATGGATATCTTGGGGTGGGGTTGGGTGGGGTGGGGTGGGGCAATGACGTTCATGTCAACTTGCACACACACACGTCATGCTACGTTATTGTTATGTTCTCTTGCACTTGCACACACACACGTCATGCTACGTTATGGTGATCTTCTCTTGCACTTGCTCACACACGTCATGCTACGCTATGGTTATCTTGGGACCATTGACACCTTACCGATTTCTCGAAGAACTTTGCAAGGCCGTCAAAGCAATGAAGCGCTTCTGAGAAGAAGGAACAAAAGTGCTGCATCCCAAAAAAACACGAACTTATGTCAAAAAACGAAGTAGTTTTGGAGATTTTCAAAACCCTATTTTTCACGTGAACATGAGAAAAAATGACGTTTCGCTGTAGCGAAAACAAAATTTTTGTTGATGAAAAACTCCTAAAACCATACGGCCGTCTATGGGTCGGGAACCTTGTAGTTGATTTACAGATGAAACATGGTAATTTTCCATAGCTACGTTAGTTTATCAGAGGGTATATGCAATTAAGATGCGATCTGATGGTATGTAATGGCAAAAGTCCTCTTTATACCAGCTGTTACTAGCTGGTCAAGAGTCAAGAGCAGGATTCCCAGTTCATGATGATAATTCCCTGTAAATATGAAGTGTGGGTTCATAACCCCCAAAAACCACTAAACTAATCATCAACCAACAGGGTGTCAAATGGATATGGCTCACAGGTTGAAAGAGTTTTGCTAGACATGCTTGGATCTGTAGGAATACCTTCATTTTCTGACAGTTTTGTGGGGTCATGGAGTCATGGCGATTCTCGGTTGAAAATCTGACTTCTTGGGATGACTTGACTCACCTGAGGCGCCCCGCAAGGCACTGGGGGTGCACTCTGGCAGTTCATGCTCTCGATTCAGCAGCAGCCGCCGCCTCTACAAAAAAACTTCCAAGGCTTCCCCTCAAAGAGCGAAAAACTGTTTCTAAGCACAAAGATGGGGCCTGAAACCAGGGACAATACACTGATATCACCAACAAGTCCGTGGATTCCGACACACTTCGCACGGGATATACCCCAGGTGCCAGGAATCTGCAACGTGAAGGGTTCAATCTCCCAAATAAACCATCAATGGCTGATTGAAAAAAACGTGCCTATTTACTTCGGTAACTTAGTAATTGTAATGCTTGCTGTCGGTTGTAGAAAATGCAAAAGTCTGTACCAGAGCTATTCATAGCCATCACTTGCTACCTGTTGGTCTGATACGAGTCGAGCAGTACCACAAACGCTCTGCCATCAACAAACCTCCCTCGGTTGATAATGATTCCCATATCCAATATGGCAGCGTGTCAAAACCATGTACCCCTGGTGAACATCAAAATAGCTGGTAAATGGATGTTCATCCCCCTAAAAATGGTATTAATAGGTATTGATCCATAGCCATATGTTCCAATAATAGTAATTCTCCGTTTCTGTTGAACCAGTCAGTCTTACCCCACACAAGCATCAACCACCATGGAATCCCATCGCACTGGGGGATCCCGACATCTTTGCACAGGGCTGCTGCAGAGTCGCGAAGTCGCGTAGCATGGAGATCTCAGGATGCACTGGGTGGCAGAAATGGGAAGAACTCCAACCTGCGGATGTTGACTAACCTTCATCTGGAGCTTTGACCAAAATGCGTTTGCTACGTTTGTTTAAATCTCCAGGAAAAAATAGGGACCAACATTAACAGGACCTTTGACAAAACTCCAATCATGGGCAGCCAACAAAGCTCAGCTTGGACCGACAAACATGTGTCAATTCACTAGCCATCTGCCCGAGGGTTCGTCTCGGAGTCGATTAATCCGTCTGGTAAACCTCCCAGTTCTATAATGTTCTCTGGATATCATTTCCGGTAAAAAAAAAGGATTTCTTCAGTTCAGCCAGTCATGGTTGTTTCTAGAAGAGAAACTTCATATGATGTGGGTGAAATCTCCGTTGTTTGTTGCTTTAATCTGCATTTTGTTGTTTCTTTCCATATGTTTCCTATTTACGATTTGGTTAGTTTCCAGCCAGAAAAAAACACCAAAGGGCCAGGATCATACGTCTATGTTCAGCCCCAAACCGATCGGATTGATATCCTTATGGTTTCTATATGGTTCTATAAAATTTTAGGATATCTTTGGATACCCTGTGGAAAATCCCCAGTGAAATAAAAACGGCAATTCATCCAACTAAATGGTCCACGTTTGTTGGTGATATCAACATCTCGCTACACTCGCAACCAAAACATATTCCCCATGAAACATCATGGATGTGGGTCTGTGAGATACTTATATCTAACAAATAAAATATCCCCATTATATTCATTATATTCAACAATATTGTTGGTTATATCAAGTTATATCCCAACAAGTTCTCCAATTATATATATATTCAACAAAAATGTCTCTTGTTTAATCATGACATCCATATTATGTTTCACTCTTATACATCTAGATTTCTATCTTTTTCTATCCACATTTCCATCATATCCACTATACCCCAACATATTCTCCCACGTCCCAGATTTCCCCCTCGCATCCGCACCAAATGCTCCGCATGAAACTTGAAGGGTCGCTGATCTACAGCGGCCTCGTAGGTCTCGCGGGGTTAAAAATGGCAGAGGATCAAAATCCGCATGAAAATGGCAGGGCTTAACTATGCTTTATGGTAGATATACAGTAACTATAGTTAATGGATGTTAATGGAGTTTATAAACCAACATTCACATCACTGGGGGGCACCATCCTGTATAATAGGATTTCATCCAGTGCCATCATCTGACTATCAGAATCAAGATGGTAATCATGACGTTGATGATCATGACAATGATGATAACAGTAGATGGTAGATGATAGATCATAGTGACACTTCAAAATTCGGTTATGATGGGTCGTGTGGTGTATTGGGGACCCTGTCTTGATCCATACCCAAGTTACACTAGATGAACAGCTCTCCATCCCAAATCTGCCTCAGAAGGAACGGGAAATGCATGGCTTAAAACCTAGGCCTGATCCATCCTTTGGCCCTAAAACATACTAAAACATAGCTATGGTAGCTACATGTAGCTACCTTGGCCCTAAATCGCCATTTCAATGGAAGGGAAGTTGCGCCAGCTCGCGGCGCCTCAACATGGACCGCAAATTGGAACTCCTTCTGTCCCGCCTGTGACAACATGGCATCAGATCATCACCTTGCTATTGACAGCATTTCACCAAAAAAAAAAAACATTGTGCGTTTTTTGGCCAACGAAAGACTGAAAATCTGAAGACTACTGTGGCTGTTGCTTGAGCGCATCATCTTTTTGTAGGTGTTTTTTCTTGAATCTTGATCTTTTTGACCCCACTGAAATTATGGTCAATGTTTCTTCAAACCAAAAATTGATCAGAAACGGTGTGCCTGAAAATCCGCTACCCCAATAATTTGATGAGCACTTTTGCTCTCTGAAAATACGGTATTTGTTTAAACCCCCCAATTGATTGGTTTTTCATGGTGACCATGCACAAAAAAAAGCATGGCCATCAATTTTTGTTCAAACTAACTATTTTCAGGTACCAAACTCCACACCCCACAGTCTACAATGGTAGGGGTAACACGGGAAGAATGTGCAAGACTGTTAAAATAAAACTTTCTTCGCAAAGGTGTCGTACGTGACTGCTTTCGGGTTCGTGGGTTGGTCTTGTCTTTCTTCACATGTCCCATTTTTGTAGATTAGATATATTATGATATATTGTTGGTACCAAACATAATAATACCAAACATCTTTTCTAAGATATATGGGTATGGATCAATACCTATTAATACCATTTTTAATGGGATGAACATCCATTTACCAGCTATTTTGGGGTTCACTAGGTACCAGGGTTTTGACTTATGGTTGGTTGTATCTCCCAACCAACAGCTTCCCAGCCATGGTTTCACCACGGTTTCAAGCCTTGGCGATTGCTGCCACCACATCGCAGGTCATCTTCGGAGTCAGGGAGCCCAGCTCCGGCATCAACCTTGGGGCGGGACAAAGTGCTGTGATTTGGAAAAATCCTTGGGATGTCACACTGAAAAGATAGGTTTTTCACGTATAAAATAGATTGAAATATATTTAAAAAAAAAACATTTATAGATGATTTTCCCAGCTAGAAACCTCCATTTATGGTTGGGATTTTCCATGGCTATGTTAGTCATAACCAGAGGGTATATAAAAATGGTATTTAAGGTATGAAAAATGTTGCGATTCAGTGGATTCAGCTTTTGAAGTCTGACTGACTTTCAATGGATCGGGCTGTTGTTCGGAAAGTCAATTTTTACGCCCCAAAGATTGATTGGGGTGTCCGATGTTGCAGCCAATTCACTTCTGGGACAAAAACCAAATGCATGTCACTTGGGCTCGGAACTCAAGAAATGGAAAAGAAGAATGGTTCGGAAATTAGGATAAATGAATGAAAGTAGAACATGCATACAATCCAATCAGAATCTATCACATTCCACCAGGGTTTCTGCTGCTTTCCCCACTGCCTTCAGTCCATTTTCAAACCATGGTCTCTTTGGGATCTGAGATGGCTAGTTTATTGGTGTATCATCATGTTATATAATCATGTTCTCAATTAAAGTGGCCATACGGTAATACCAACAATTTTTGTCGGACATAGCCTCTGGCAATTTAACAAAACTATGGACAAGCACCATTTTTTCATTGGTAAATCATCCAACTAGCTAGGCCAGCTAGGCCATCTATACATTCTATACATTTCTATACCATACTGTTCCAAATTCCCAGACGATACGATGCTCCTGGGATCTCCTGGGATCTCCTGGGGCTCCGGACTTCTTCAAGAGAACCAGGTACAAACGCCAGGCTTTCAGCCGATGGAACACATCCTCTGGCTGAATATCCAGGCTTACACCTCGCTGTGAGCGCGGAGCTGTGGAGCTGTGGAGTGGAAATCGGATCTGGACTTCACCGTGCTTCACCCGCGATTTTGGGAAATCCATGGAAGTCAATATTCAGTCATACCATTCATACCAGTTATACCATAGCCATCGGAGTGGAGAAAATGACTGTCCAAGTGGCTAGTCCACTCTCGGATGCTGTCAAAAGTTGTTGCGAACAGATGAATAGTGAATGACAAGTCCAAGCGTTCTTCCCACAATTTTGCTTCAAAGTTCAGGGGCGCTCAGTTATCCAAGCCTCGGGTGGCAAACACATGCTCTACCTACTTCCATAGGGTTTTTCTTGTCAGGTTAAGCTCTTCGAGAACGGCGTTGGTTCCCTGTCAGTTCCATCTTGCAATTATTTAGATAGATAGATAGATAGATAGACAGACAGACAGATAGATAGATAGATAGACAACATAATATATTGAATACCCAATTCCTTGTGGTATTAGCTGCCACGCATGTTGTTTTGGGTCCCCAGCAAGACACAATGGTCTCAGCTGCTGCCTGCGCACCAACTGTGGGAGGGAGAACCACGGCCAACCGTGGTAAAACGTGAATTTTCACCAAAATCATTGGGTAAATATAAGGAGCATTGAGGAGCCCTGTCATATTTTGACCATCCAAAAATTCTGGACTATATTCAAAATGACCGAAAACACATTGATAGCGTAACAGTGTGTAGCACAATTTGAAAAAAATATCTGGTCTCCTTTTTGGCACCTCTTGTTTCTCAGGGTTTCCATGGGCGGCCCGAAGCACAGCAAATAAAAGGCCAAATGGTAGTTGATGGGACCGAACATTTGGCTGAATGATTTCCAATATGCGGATGACCTACGGATGTACCCCCACCTGCAACTGCGTTTTTTTTGCCATGAGTTTCTTGGATGTTACAATAGGAGTCCCCTTTGTCACCATGGCTTTCCACCAGAACCAGTCCCCGTGACAAGTCCTGCGGGCTTAAGTAGGAGATACTCCGTGGCACGTTTCGCACCTTACTGGTCCAGGTCACAAACGTGGGTAGGCTAACCCTCACGAGGATGAACTGAGACACCATCAAGGATTCTACTGTAGGATGGATTAACCATCAAAAATGGAGGTTCTTACATGTTCTTACATTCTTACCATCTATGGGGTGTATCCATAAAGAACATGTCTAGCCATCAAAACCTGCAAATTAATGGCAAAATAACAGGTCGTTTTCGGTAGACGACCATACCATTTTTGGGTGCTCCATCAACCCATCCTGACCCAGCAAACATTGTATAGACTTATAGACCTGTCAATCAATGAGGCCAAACCCCCTTAGTCTTGGCTCGGTCAAAATGTGTCAAAACCGTGTCAGTTGGCGCCATATTTGATGGTAAGAACCTCCATTTTGATGGTTACCCTTTGGTAATTTCACCGTTTGCTATGGAAAATGTCTGAAAAGTGCCCATTTCATTTGATGATTTTTACATATTTTTACCATGTTTCTTTTAATGGTGATTTTCCCAATCGCTCGCTGCTCGCTGTTCTCCGCGGATCCACCAGATCCTGAAAAGTCACCGACCGGACCGTCCTGAGAAGCGTACCAATAAGCGGAGCGTCCTGCAGTGACGGGGAAATATCTTCTGAAAAGTGGGTGCCACAGATCCACAGCTACCATTTCCCTGAGAAAAAAACGTGGCCGAAAATGGTGGCCTGTACTCGGCCATTGTGCAAGCTTCAAAACATGTTCATGTCCCAACCTCATACCCATCCAACAATTCCCAACTTGAAGGTTTCAAGATCTCGAGAACTACAACTGTTCGACAACCCCTTGATCTTCCCGGGCTCCAAGGCTCCAATCCCAAAAATCTTGGAACATCTCCAGTCTCTACCTTGACGCCTGGTAGTTGCAACCTGGCAACGGGTGCAGTCCTCTTGTCGCCCACTTCCAGGAACGCCAAGATTTTCAGCGCTTTGGCTGGATAGCTGTACCTTCGCATGGCAGGGGTCTGGGGGATCAGCTTAGAAAATGACCTGGGTGCAGCCAAATATATAATGTGTATGTATATTATTTGGATTGATTTTGTTTTATGTACTTATGCGGCTATCTATTTATCTATTGTTTTTTTTGTTGTGTTTATATATTCATTGATTTGTTTATCTCTTTATCTATGTGTTCATGTATTTATTTATTTAGTGTTATCATGTTAGTTATTCAGTTAGTGAGTCAGTTAATATATTATACAGAGTAACAATAATAAGAAGAATTGCTATTATTGCATAGAGATAGATGAAAAAATCATCTGATATGGCTGTGGATCATTTTCAGATCTCTTGGGACCCAACAAACGTTGGTCGTCGGTTCCTTCATTTGATACTTTAATTTAGGATCATTTAGGTTGCCACATCTTTGGCTTACAATTCCAAAAACACGTTCGAACTTCAAAGCATACGCTCGAACAAAGTCCTCAACCCATGCACCAATTCAGAGTGACCCTTTTCGAATTTTGCTGTCCTCAATGGTCCAACCGGCAAAGACTCAAATGATGGAACTTTAAATGCTCGATTTCGGGATTTCGGTACAAAGTCTCAACAATGTCTATCAAAAAGCGGGGGAACATAAAATCAAGTCTAGCAATTGAAGCTCCAGGATTGTATGTATATACATCACCATTTTGACAAAACCCTAAGTTCAACCCAGACGACACATGTCAATACTGAATTATGATCATCCCCAATAAGGGTAGGTCTTCTTTAAAGCCCCTACCCACCGTAGTATACACTTGGGAGTTGGTCAACTGGTCACTTCATGTTCAAGATCAGCTTGTAAACTTCATTGGCGATCCTCTCTGCAATGTCTTTCTCTTGCACCTCGACTCGGACAGGGCGAGTCAATGTGGGACCTGCTGTTTTTTTGAACGGTAGGGATGCGGGAGAGGTAAACCCCCAACGAAACCAGGTGATATATGGCAGTGTGTCAAAACCTTGTACCCCTGGTGAACATCAAAATAGCTGGTAAATGGATGTTCATCCCATTAAAAAGGGTATTGATAGGTATTGATCCATACCCATATGATCTATTGAGATCTTATGAGTATCATTGAAGTTCATGTTGCATATCGATGCTTCTTCACTTCATATCCACAAAATTCCACAAAGTCCCTTGGTACTGGATTCAGGGAAGCGATCCACCTGCAGAACCACATACATCTCGCCGATGTCAATGAGATTCCACCAAGCATATTCATGCAGCCGGTAAGGCAACTCCTGCATGGATTTCGGCTGGAATTGATCATGGGACCCTGGGGAAGATACAAGTTGGACAAGTTGTAGCTGGGATTCTGCTGGGATTTATGGATGCTCCATTTTGCTATGACCGTCATGAATGCCCCCATGAAACCACCAGTTGAGGGTTATATAAATCCGCGAAAACCTCAGAGGGTCGGCGTAGCCGTCTGCAACAAACATAGATCTGCGGATTAGGTGGCCAATCTTGTCTGAATACCCACCATCAAAAATCATCATTGCTTGAATTCATGATCCTTAATGATCCCAAAAATGGATCTATTCAGACTCAAAAGCTCCAAGCTTTCTCCCAACGTTCCGCCGTGTCCCCGTGTCCCGTCTCAAGACGGCCAGGAAAAGGGGACAATGGTACTGCAATGTTCTGAAGGTTCTTGCCAGATCACCCACCTACCAAGTCGGCCCATGGCCCAGGGACAATGGGATAAGCCACGAAAAAAGGGGTGGATGGATCCTCCGGGAATGGTTTTTCATCGTGGGAGGAATGTCATCCGATTTTTGGACCAAACTGCGAATCTAAAAGCTCAGTATGGAGGCTCCACCTCAAGAGAAAAAACAAAAGCTAGCAGCGGTTTCTGTTTTTTGCAGTCTGTCAATCCAGCTGTGCATCTTGTTGCTGAACACCCTGGTAAAAAATATGGACACGTTGCAATGTCTGGGATGGATTTTATGAGGTTGGAAATAGATGATGTTGCGACATTTGAAATGGATCTTGAAGAATTTTGCAACCTGTTTTGAAGGAATATGCAAAATCTGGTTCTGGGGGGTTCTCCAAGCAAAATGCCTATCAGATCGTGCTACAGCGACTTGCGGGTTGCTTTGACTTGCTCGGTTTCTAGGCTCAACTGAACCCAACTGATAAATCTGGGCACGTAATTGTTGGGTGTTCAGCTACTCCACAGCCTGAAGTATACAGTAAATTCATGTTAATTCCATCTTCTCATCCATTGTTTTTTGAGCTTGCTTCATAGCAGCAAAATTCCAGTACATCCAGCTTTTGCTTCATGGCGTCCAAGCGTTGGAGCCTGGATGCGTCCGGTCCTTCTGATCTTTCATTCTGTGGTCGTCATAGGGATTAACAAGTCCTGTACACCAAATCTCCGCACGTTCCACAGAATCGGAACGCTTCCACCTGGACTTACAGCCATGTTCACTGAACCTCTCACTATATCAACCAAAAATAACCAAAATCTGTGAACTTTGCGTTCTCAGTGCCCAGGCTTCCCCAGAATCGCTTGTCGACCTCCTGCTTGCTTAGCTTATACACCGAGATGATGTCCCAGCATCCCCACTTTACCATTTTCTTGTGGGAGACGTGCGTAATTGTGGCGGCCTATTCACAATTCTAAGTGCTATCGTCATTTCCAAAATGCTACGCGAAAAATGCATAAACATGTACAGCCTTCTTGATTACGACCCTGCCCTTGTCAGTGAGTCAATTGTTTCTTCATCACAGATGCAGGCATGATATGGCATGATCTGAAAATCAGTGCCCAAGTGACACCCCTTCGCCACGTTGTCCCCATTTCCGGCCTGATCCTCCGAAAAGTAGGGGAAACGTAGATCTAGGGCCTCCGCCGCAAAGTCAAAGAGCCTGGCTAAGGGGTCAAGGGCTGGAGTTTGGCAAGCCACAGACGTGATGCTTTGCACAAATAGCAGGTTTCATGGTTGAATCCCATGATTCATCGAAAAACCTCATTGTAAGAAATTAGTAGTAGTTCGACAGTTCGACGCCCAATGTTTGATGTTAAACCCCCATGTTTAATGGTTAAACCACAGTTTTCGGGGGTACAAATGTACTCCTGCCGCACCTGCCTGTGACATCAGTCTCGAAAAAAAAAATGATCATCTTTTCACTGCCCTTCAGGCGCAACGCGAAGCCCTTTGCTCCACGATTCCAGCAAAGATTCCAGGGTCACAGTTGAAGCACAAGGCCTGGCACCCTGCAGATGTGGCAACCGATCGTCGTGGCAAGCTTTGTTGCAAACTGGAGGCTTGCAACCGCCCCGTTAGCTGCTTAGCTGGTAACAAACAAACGTAGCTTGTTAGGTTCAAATCAGAAGGAAGTCTGAAGAACCCACTGTTTTCACCCTCCAAAAGGATCCAAAAGGGAGGATCTCGGGGGCGTTCTTGAACAAAGTTCGCGAATGGCTGGTTTGGCTTCAACACGCTTCAGTCTAGGCATAAGGATGGAAAGTGAAAGAAAATGAAACCACCAATCAAACAAAAATACAAATATATAATTTAATATATAATCATATAAATATAATACAAATGTGTAAAAGTCTATCTTTGAACTGAACTAATGCAAGTGCGCAGGCACAAAATACCAATCATGCTTATCATTAGATGTGAGCTGGTCATTTCACTCGCCAATAGTTGGGAATATTTGCGATGCCCCCAGCCCCCTAGTGACTCCTCCTGGCGAAATAGGCCTTCTCCAACCGGACCAGGCTTGACTTCGTATGGCTCACTATTGGTGGCTGATTTCAAGCACTGATTTCCTAAGGCCTGAATTTCTGAGCCATCAGTCCATCAGTCCATCAGTTACTTGGTCGCATTTGGTCGCGAGAAACCTCCTAACGACGATCGCTAAGAATTTTTCATCAGCGGCTTGCATGAAGTCGTCTCTGGAAAGCTGAAATAGACATCAGCTGGACGCTGGTCCCAGAATGTCCCAGACTCAAAGTGAATTTCGACTTCCTCGATGTTCCAAGGCTGTATGATGAAGAAACTCTGTGAACGACTTCATGCTATCGACAGATTCTTCGATGCTTGGCACATGCTGTGTGAAGTGTGAAACAAGCTGGCAGCGGCCGCTTCGAAGTGTGTCCACGGGGATTCCCAATGGACTTGAAGTTGAGAATGTAACGGGAAACTGAGGAAACCTTTCCTGCAAAGTTTCCCTTGGTTCCCAATGTCTAATATTGGATTTCCCAACCACAAAAATTCAAGACTGATTCGTGGTTCTTAGATTCTAAGTCACCACGTACGCCTTTTTACATTCACCCTGCACCGCTTCGCCGCACTGGGCCATCAGGTCTCAGCCTGCTAGGCGCACTGGGCCATCAGCCTGAGACAAAAAGCCACTGGTCATTGGCCAAGAAGGGGATGGCCTTGAAGCACCCCTACAAGTTGATCTATAACTCCAATTTATAACTAGAGTAGATGATATATCTATAGTATATCCATAGTTAATTGGGTTCATACACCAACAAACACAAGTGGGGGGCGCTACCTTGTGTTCGGAACCCCAAGAGGTTGCAGATCAGGGGTTTTCATTGCCGCCTTGTTGACTTCCTTACACTGTATCACACCCCGGTCTTGCTTGATTCTTTGGCCAAACAGGTGTCTGTCCAAAAAATCCAAAAAGTACAGTAGTTAGCAGTCATGCCTTGCAGTTTGGGAGGGGTTACTCCTCTGCTCGTTTTTTCAGCATCCTGCCCCAAAATCCCACTGCAGGAGACCCTTTCAGCAGATCAGGGAGTGCATCACCCGCAAAGGCGCGTACCAGCAACTGGCCGGGGGAGCTTGAGGTGTGAAAAAAAAAAGGTTGACCCCAGAAAACAGGAGTTACCATGATTTCCCCCCAACAATTGGGGGAATTTGGAGATTTTGTCAGAATGACTGAAAATGAAACAAACTGCATAGTCAAGCGTGGATTCAAGAACCCCAGTTCATTGCATAATCAGGAAGTCCAGCCCGAAAAAGTGATAAATTGATTTTAAAATGATACCTGACAATTTCACAGCCAAGGGTGTTATTGGTCCGGGTAAATATTGATGCCGATGCAATGAAGATATGAACAAACAACAACAAGAAATGTATTTGTCTGAAAATGGGGTACCACAATTCCTCTCGATTGTGATTGCCTTCCATCCAAGTTGCAGCTGTGGGGTACACCCCATTCTTGGATAAATCCAGTCTATAAACCCGGGAAAAAGCAACAAACAAGTCTGGATTTGACCAACAGGAGTGGGAATAGATCCAACAAAATCGTGAATCTTGTCAACGCAAAAAGGTATCGATTACGTTAGAAAGGAAATTCAGGAAACGGTGTGTTGGGACTCCGGTACAAGCCTCAGGCTTCCCCCCAAAATGATCATGTTTGGGAGCGATCGGTTTCCAGAGGGTAAACCCACTCGTGTTCGCTTCGATGGAATATGATGTTCCTCTGTTTGTGGCTCAACAATTCACCCCCCATCGGCCAACCATTCACTATTATATGTCGCAACCATAGAACGACAAAGTCCATTTTTGGGGAAACCAAGTCTGACCGCCCACCTCATCACGTTCGGTCTTTGGTAGCACTGAACCTGGTGGATGGCAATCCCCCAATGGCAGGCCCCTCGCGTTCCCCCAATGGGCACATTACCTGTTGATCCTCAACTATGGGGCGCTGGTAACCCGCTGGAAGTTGTGTTGGGACGTCAACTGCAAAGACGAGGACCAGGATGTGGACTTCCAGACTTGAACCCTGCAAGTTGGGAATGTGCTAAACTACCCAGACTCACATTTTAATAACTATATATACCCTCTGGTAAACTAACATAACTATGCAAAATCACCATTTTTAATGGGTAAATTCACTATATATTCACTATAAATGGGCCATTTTCTATGTCGCTATGTAACAAATTACAAGAAGGGTAACGTCCTTTTATTTGGGCATGGTTCAAAGACATCACCAAGCCAGACCGCTGCTACACCTGCGGCGGCACGCTCCAGGAGCTTGGCCACTTGCTCGGGGCTGGCACAAAGAGAACACAGGGAGAAGAGCACCGCGCTGGTGTCCTCACGTCACCGAGCTGGGTCAAGCTGCTGTAGTGCTGTAAATTCGTGTAGATCTGTATAGTTATATAGATATTAGATATTAAATAAAGATAGATGTAGATGTAGATATAGATACTCTATATTCCACAACTGTTATACATGAGTATCACAAGTTCAAGCCAAATGACTAAATAGTGCTAAACATCCCAGCTATGCGAGCACTGCTCATCATTGTATCATGCTGTATCTACTTCACGGTTCCCCTTCTCTGTCAGATCGCATCACCACTGTGATGTCATCTCAAAAGGTGATGGTGGCAAGTCACAGGCTTTCAGTGGTGACACCTCCCAAGGCATCGAATAGGCATCTAAAATTGCATGGATGTCAGACACTCCAATTTGAAACGTGAAACGGCATGTTCAGTTGTGTAGGATTCAGTCTTGCTGCGAAGGTCAGAGAAGATTAGCACAGCCACCTGCACAGGATGACACGCCAAA
>Ga0126342_10014960_pt1 | contig 13640 bp, 9 predicted proteins | sample Cyp1metagenome_FD_92528 | JGI IMG/M metagenome (GOLD analysis project Ga0126342, IMG submission 92528) | Coral microbial communities from Lord Howe Island, Old Settlement Bay, Australia - Cyphastrea 1 metagenome | ecosystem: Host-associated > Invertebrates > Cnidaria > Coral ...
ATATATGGATGAAAAGTATGTGCAAGAAGAGTTTCTGGGTGAAGAGTCTCTGGGTGAAAAGTCTGTGCAAGAAGAGTTTCTGGGTGAAGAATCTCTGGGTGAAAAGTATATGGGCGAAATGTATTGAAGAGTCTCTGGGTGAAAAGTATGGTGGAAAATAGGGGTAGATGGGATGCTGGCTTTCGTTCCCCCCTTCTCAGGTGGCTTTTTAGGTATATATATAAATAAATATAAATAGTATAATATTATTAGTATAATAGCATAGAGTAACTCAACAAGGTGTTGCAACATCTCACCCTGTCCAAGGAACAAATGAACGTGAAGCCTGACCACTACACTGTTACTTGCAAGCACTAATGATCTAAAGCTCGTTGTAAAGCACATAGGGACAGAAACAGAAAGACTATGAAAGACTTCAAATCTCCATGTGAAGTTTCTGGTGTTGTTTTCTTTGCATTCAGGAGCTTGACTTTTCTTGAGGTGTCCATCATGCTCAAAGCGCTGAAGAGAGCCAAAGGCACCAAGGATGTCCCTGGGCTGCGGGACCCATTTGAAGCCACGTAATTCGTATTCCAATAGTGAAAATGGTCTGAACATTTTGAAAATTGAATCATCGAGATCTTCGAACATTTTGATGTGCCAAAAATTGCACGGAAAATGCAGCTACGGTTTGCGACTCAGCTTTTGCTGTAAGCTTCAGGTGCATCGCTGCCTGAGCTTTTTGGATCGCTCCAGCATTGATCCCTGCTCAGATGAGATTCTGATGAACACTGCAGCTCGGCTTTGCCAATTTTCAGCTGTTGGGATGTTCGAGTTTCAAGTGGACAACATTAACATTGGACAACTGATACGACAACTGTGGGTCATTGATGATCATTGTCCCAGGTGTTGGAGACCTACATTCGCCACAAGGAATACAGGCCGGACGCCTGCAATGGTAAACCAAATTGCACCAAATTGCACCATGTTTGCAGGGTGCATGGTTTTAACATGTTTCAACGTGTTTCAACATTCCGACGAGTTGGGGTATTGCAGTCGTTGCCTTGTCTTTTTGCGTTCCATTTAATTTTATCTGCTTTCATATCCTTTCATCATTGTCCTCAAAAACAAGTGTCCTTTCTCAAGAGCCATGGGTGCAGCAAAACACTACCCTCAAATTGTCACGTGGAAAAGCCTAGAATAGGTATGAATAGCTTGCAATGGGTCACCATGGGTCTCCATGCGTCACCATGGGTCTCAATTCCCAAGAGTCTGTTATTCCGGGTGTAAACATTGAGCTGATCTCAAGTCTGAAGAGTGCCTCATTAAGATCAGCTTTGATCATGATGAAAGACGATGAAAGCACTGGAAGAGAACTCTCTCGCAGGCGTTTGGAAAGCCTCCTCAGCAAATTTGTGCCTTGTCAGCGGTAGACTCCGTTAGATGTTTGGACCTGGCCACTTTCATCCTGTGTCCTGTGACAAAATGTGACAAAGATTGTGACAAAGATCTCACAGTGTTGTGAAGAATCGTGAGATCACCGGCTCAGACGGCTCAGAGCCAGACCTAGCACCAAGCCACAGACCAAGGAGCAGTCAAACTTGCGACCTTCAGTTCCTACTTATGGCTCGATCATCAAGGCATACGCAAACCTGAAGCGCCCAGAGAAGTGCTGGCACTTTTGGAATGACACTTGGTCGCCGACATTTCAGGATCATCCAGGATCATCCAGGATCATCCAGGTGCAGCGTCAGTCATGTAGATCCTGTAGGTCACTGTAGGTTCTTGGGCATGCGCACGCTGTAATCCAAAGTATTCCAAAGTCAATGTTGTGTTGGCAAAGGACTCCGTTCACATCCCTCCCCCTGCTTGGTAGGTTGCAGATATGTGATGATCATCATGTTCTTCACCTAATGCTCTCATCACAAACCAAAGATCACCTAACTTCATCCAAGTTCACCTAAGCGACTTAGCCTACCTGCTATTTTCACAAATCCTCAAAGGCCTAAGGGATCCTAAGATTCCTAAGGGCCTAAAATATGCCTGAGATATCCTGAGATCACAGTGCCAGAGACAGTGCCAGAACATCCAGAGCTTTGATCTGAGGAGATGCAAGGCCAGCGAGGCTTGGAGCCCAACGACATCGTCTTCGGCTGCATGCTCGATGCTCTCGTGTGCAACAACCAAGTGGATGAAGCCGTGAAGCTCTTCGTCGCTTTGACATGCTTTGACGCAGATAATTATACAATATTGTACGGCAATAATAAATGACATCAAATGACTAATTTAATGACTGCCTAGACTCACTTAGACTATCTGACTATCTAAGTTCAATCTGAACCGGTACGCCATAGGGACAAAAGAAGAAGTCGTGCAGTTGAGTTGTCTCCGATGTCTCCATTTTTTCTCCAAGTTTTCCCACACATTGATTTATTGATATACCAAATTCAGAGAACCGCTCTGAGGAGAGCAGCACTCTGAAGCCCAACGCCGTGCTGTGCTCCATCCTCGTGAAGGGCTTCACAACCACAGGGCAGACCCAACGTGCCATGTCTCTGTGGCATGAAATGCGCAGCAAGGGCGTGAGGATGAACACAGCCGCATGCAACGCCTTCGTCGATGCTCAAGCTCGAGTTGGTAACATGGATGAGGTGCTGCTCATTGTGGAAGCCATGGCACAAGACGGTTGCAGGCCAGATGGCATCACCCACTCCACCATTGTGAAAGGCTATGCCGTGAAAGGAGATCTGGACAAGGCAATGGATGTCTTGCGCAGCATGCAGGACAGTGGCATGTACCACGATGCCATCGTGTACAACACCATCCTTGACGGATGCACCAAGCACAAGCGAACAGACCTTGTGGACCCAATCCTTGAGAGCATGCAGGAGCACCACATCAGCCCAACCAACTTCACATTGGGCATCCTGGTGAAGTTCTACAGTCGCCAGAAGCAGCTGGACAAGGCATTTGCATGCATGACTACCCTGCCGAAGCGTGGGAACTTTATTCCAAATTGCCAAGTCTGGTCTTGCTTAATGGGAGCTTGCCTGATGAATGGCAGTCCTGCCAAAGCGTTGCAAGTGTTCCGTGACATGCGTGCTACAGGGCAGAGTGCTGACACAAGGGCTTGTACATCACTGGTGTCGGGCTTGGTGCGCATGGGCCAATTGAAAGATGCCGTGCAGGTGGTGGATGATGTGCTTGGACTCACCGGCAAAGGCAAGTGTCATGGTGTTACCATTGACCAGGATTGTTTGGAGAGTTTGTTGACTGCCTTGGTTCAGAAAGGTTTGCGTGAAGACATGGCAGCACCGCTCTTGGAACGGCTCCGTGCAGCCCATGTTCCGCTGAGTGGCCGTCTGATGGCCGCAACCCTCGCTGACGGACCGGACTATGCAGGACCTCCAAATCCACGCTCAAAATCAAAGTCCCAATACTACGCATAAGCCGTGTGAACCCCACTGCCATGTATAGCAAGCAGTGCCCGAGCCTCAGCTGGGGCAGAGATTTCACTTGAATTTCACTTTGCATATTTTTTTTCGATCTCCTTTTCTGTTATGTCTTCTCTATGCACCTGACTGTCGGAAGGACATCGTTTGTAAAGCAGTCAGCTCAGGCACCAGATCCCCTGAGCTTTGCAAAGCGACCGGCCGGAGTAGGCGGGACACAGGCTGCTGGCAGTTGGCATTCTTCCTAGTTACTAGTTTAGTCATGAAAAATGAACGGGAATCAAATATCGATCATATAATGACAGCGATGAACGAAGTGGAACTGGAGCTCTTGAAGTGAGACTTTGCTGGGCGTTAGGCGGTTGGCAGCTTCCCAGCGGTTCGTCCGCTGGCACCTTGCCATGAGTGGAGATGCAGGATGAAAAAGTGCATCTGCCATATCTGCCCGCTGCACACGGTCGAATGCGTTTTCGTTTTCGCCAGTGGCCTCCGCGAAGCATTTTTCTTGCTCCCAATCAGATTCAACCGTTGCCCATCCGTTATCCATCGTTATCCATTTTACGTTTTCGTTGCATTTTGTAAAGCCTCCCTTTGAAATTAGGTGATTGCTCCTGAAGCTTGGCTGGACCCTGAGCATCCCTCGAAGAGCTCGCTTCAATTTTAAATCTTCACATTTGCGCGAATTCATGAGTGATCCAAGTGAACCTTTTCAATGGAGCTGTCATGAAGCAGAGTCTTGGTGTCATCGCAGCCTTGCTTTGGATTTGCAGCTGTAGAGCACTGTAGAGCTTTGGCTCATGGATTCGATTTCATCGATTTCGCATGTTCTCTGCGAGATCTTCGCGGCCGCGCATTGTGACTCGTCTGGGCATAAGCGGGAAAAAAAACAAGATCGCAGTGATGGCAGCTCTATCTTTGGACACTTGCCCTTGGTGCAACGACCTAGAGCCGCGATGGATCTGCAAAAGTGATGGTCCGTGGTCGATCTATCCATTGTGGTGACACTTGCGATTTCCGCCGGCCTCGATGTCGCGACACAGGTGGAGCCTGGTGGAGCCATTGCCGTCATTGCTGTCCAATATTGTCCAATGAATTGCAAGTCAGCAAGTCCCTGACAGAGTCACCAAATCACTCACTGAGTGCGATTACTGCCAGATCTTTGCCGTGGTGACTCTGGGACAGAATTCAGAAAACCGTCCGATACTTTTTGGACTTACTGGGTGTAGAGAGGCTGCTTTTAGGGGGAATGTGATCCGTGTAATTCTCATGAAGTGTCTGTAGCGATGTGATTTGCATATATTTAATTTGCATTCTAGTTGGCCAAGGTGACATTCCACTGGAAGTTGAAACACAGGGAGGTGGCAGCGCATGTGGAGACTTCCAGTGATACCTCTGGCGCAAGTTCTTCCTGCGCAACTCCCACAACTGTGCCTTGGCAACTGGATCTAAAATGATCTAAAGACACAGGTGAGGTATCAGTGCGCAAAGAGGCTGCAAGGTTGCTTCTTGCAAGCCTATGTGAAGAGGTTGGATTTTGCATGTATGCTCTATGCTTACTGGGCTTACTGATTTGGTTTCCAAAACCAGACATGTAATCAGCGGATCACCGGATTCGCAGACTGGCAGTGCCTGGGGTGCAGACAGCACTGGTTGGTTCAGCTTAGGGAAGTTGCCCAGCCCAGGCACTGCCTCATAACATAATTCTCAAAAATTATCAAATCTACAGCTGCAGCTGCTGCAGCTGCTTGTGCCAGGGAAGAACTTTTGCGTTCAGAGCTTGAAGTGCAATGCTTTCACTACCTGGTCTGAAGATGGGTCCCGTGTACACCCGGGGATGACGAAGAGGAGTTTGGCAGCAAGGCGCAGCAACTACGCAGAGCGCAGAGGCCAACATGCTTGTGCTCTTGGCAGAGGCATCGTGCCCTCCTACAGCACGTCAGGCCTGCATACATGAATAAAAAATGGCATACCTTTGAAACACCCTTTCAGACATTTTAAAACCCTTTCTCTTAAATTTTTCAGCGGGGTTATGCCATGTTATGCCACCGGTAATGGCTACGATGTCTAGTGCTTATCAATTTGTCGCTAGGCTGCCTCACTTGTTGAGCAGTGCTCGGTGGTGAATCAGTGAAGTTGCCAAGGGAGGAAGAGCGTTTGCTGAATTTCACCCACTTGCTGCAGCGCTATGTTCACCTCGCAAAGAGTGGAGCTGTGGCAAAGTACTTTTTTGACTGACCGCACCGGGCAGCGCTGTCTCGCAAGAATTCCGCCTTGTATGTAGGGGTGGCCGGAAAATATGAGCCTGTGATGCAAGACTGGAGACTTCAGAAACTGGCGGCGTTTACAGTAAATGTTCTTGCGTGGTTTCTACATCTCTTTTCATGTTGTGGAACTTTAGTTTTAAGCTTGAAATTGTTCTGAGCTGCACCTTCTGTGCACACCGTTAGCTGGCTTGCATCAAGATGGACAGACTAGGCAAGGCTCTAACAGTTTGTTAAAGCATGCCCATTTTATGATGGGACGCTAGGAACAAAGATGCTCGAACATTTCTGGCATTTCTTGATTTGACGAGATGTTTTTTTTGGCGGGGGCAACTTCAGTCAACACTTTGGGGCCATTTGTAATCCATTTGCAGCAAAAGTGATGCCTTGCCTACACCAACCACGGCAAAGACAGGAATGGCAGCAACATGAAAGATTCTGAAAGAGTAAGCAGAGTTTAGCAGAGTAAGAGCAGATACTCGTACAGCAAAAACTAGAGGATGGTGCTCAAGTTGACTCAAGTTGACTCAAGTTGACTCAAGAGGTTTCGCGCTTGCTTTGTGGGAATGCAACGGATGCCATGGCCGTTGCCGCTTCTCCCGTGGCCTGTGCTAGTGCCTGCGCATGGGGCGCATGGGGCGCATGGGGTGCATGGGGTCAGGGACAGTTTGTTGGCACGGGATTCCATTGAAAGCGTCCAAGAGTGGCATGACAGCCTGGCCGATGAAACAGCTGCACTGAGAGATATCTCTTCAGATGTTTGTTGGCATGCTGGCTTCACCAAAGAACGATGTTGCCGTGGTGATCCTTCAACAACAAAGGATTGCTGGGATGGCAGCTACAGTTTCGGAGAATGTTGCCCAAATGCTGACTGCTGGATGGGTGAGACCTTCACCTATGATTTTTGTTGTGCTGATAGGCATGGCCCAGAAGGCAATCAAGCCTGTTGGAGTGGAGATTTTACACACCAGCTGTGCTGCTTAGCGAATGCAACCTCGAATAGTTGGGCAGATATCTTGGCATCCGAGATTGAAACCGAACAGTTCTACCAAATGGACGACTTCTACACAGATGCACAATACGGTGACGAGTGGGGCTACTACTCCAAGGGGCATGTCTTGCTGGGTGGCGGTAAAGGTGGCCAAGGTCAAGAGCAAACTCAGCAGTTTGCCCACTTTACAACTTATCCCATGGCCCTCTCGCCCCATTTTGCTAGAGTTTTTTGTCGGCTCCTCTTCATTATGTGGGTGGGGTGCCCAGCAGACACATGTGTTGTGCCATCACACTTCAATTGCCATGAAGTATCACCATGGAAGGTCAGTTATATATACAAATATATACAATACATAGATATGACAAACAAATACGCAAACAATGAGCTTTGAACTTTGCTGGTTAATATATATTTTTAATGTGTTGTTGTTTATAATTTATAATTTATAATCAACTAATAGGCTGGACACTGCTATCAGTGTGACGATGTGTTCCAGTGCGGCCGCTTTGATCAGGTTCAGTTGCACGAGCGCGCCCCTTTCCGAGTGGTGGAAATGGGTGCAGGCTTGGCCGCCTTGGTGCAGCTACCACATACTCAGGAAATGGCAAGGGGGCACTATATGATCTCATACTTGTATGCTATAGGCCATATATATCCATATCATATATATATATGATTAAATGTGACACACACACATACACATATATTGAATTAATCATTGTAACCATCTGCTTCATCATTGTAATCATCCGCTTTATTATGATTCTATATGATAATTTTTGATACTCTATGATGCAGACCTTTTTAGAATAGTGAATTTGCCATACAGCTCCAAGCACCCAGATGCGGCTGTTGAACAAAGGTGTCACGTCGTCACGTCCCAGGTTCTGGGCAGTTGGCATATGACACGCAGCAGTGTGTCCGGACCAATGCCCTGGGCCTTGCGCCAGCTGTGTGGCGGAGATGGGCTGCGGCATTCGAGCAGCTTGGCACAAGGACGTTGCGGCTGACGTCTCGCTGGGGTACCTGACGGGTGCCTGTGTTACACCATGTTACACCATGTTACACCATGTTACACCATGTTACACCACATGGAGGAACATGAAACGAGGTGATTTGATTTGTGACCATGAGCCTTTCCATTTGTGATTTGTGGGTGGCCCATGGTGGCCCCAAGTCATCCAAAGTCACCTGAGGTACACCATCATGGAGAGGCTTTGCAATTGCCATTAACCGCTAATGCTGGATGACATGCTGGATGACATAGGGCACATGTCTTGTGATCGTGATTGGTTTCTCTCGAAGATACGGATAGATTCGGATAGATTATGCAGTATAGAGGCTATGTGGCCATTGGCTGTGGAGCTGTTGTACGTTGAAATGGTATTGATATGTAGAAAAAATGGTGGACATGGTACAGGTCTCCAGCCCTGCGAAAGCGGCAGCAGTCCAGAGGGCTGCGATCAGTGGCGGGAGATGCGCAATCGACGGCCTGGAACTCAATTACCATTTTCAATATCTTTCAATATTTTTCAATATTTTTCAATGGTCAATTCTTTTTCGGTCCACTTTCGGCTGGCTTTAACATATTTAACACGCTGTGACTGTTCAGAATTGCAATTCCTGTGAGACCCAAGAAAACGCTTTAACTTTAAATCATTTGGTGAGTGTTTTGGTCAGACTGTTGGTGCTGTCATGGTGAGGGCAGCTGCAAGTCAGTGCTTGCTGCTTTGGCGGCATCTGCTGCATGCACAGGTCAGCCCTTGAGTACAAAGGGCTTTGTTGACAGATGGGTCACAACGTGAACGCGCATCGTCAGCATCAAAAGATATCACAAGACTATGCAGTAGCTTATACCTGCATGTAGGCACCTGCTGTGTGAAGATGGGGACATGCCAGGCGGAGAGGGTGTTGATGCTCTTGACGCTCCAGAATGCAGAGCCAATGAAAGAGGCACTGCAGAAGCTGGAGCATCCGTGGTTGGGAACTCAAAGCATTTTGAGCCACCTTAAATTGTATATCTTTTTTACAGTCATACTATATCAATCTATATCATAATATTATAGGACAATGATGGACAATGCATAATGAGCTTGTGGGCCAGACAAGCTGTTTATATGATTTTATATGCATGCATACTTCTGTCATCTTCTGTCATGCCTTTGCCTCCTAGGTTCTGTCCAACGAGTTGCTGGATGCCTTCGCTCCAGTGAAACTGCGGTCACTTCACATGGAAGGGGGGGAACTGCACTCGACCATGAAGGTATTTGTTGAATATGATGCAAGCATTGTCAAGCATTGTCAAGCAGGGAGTTGCTGAGGTTCTCTTTATATGGGAAGCCAAACATTACGAGCTGCCGCTGCTTGGATTGAACTGGGTAAGTTACCAGAAGTATCCAGAAGTACCACAGCTGGTGTGAAGCGACACGTGCATGGACCGGAGCCACCGCAGCCACCGCAGCCTGAATCAGGATCTTGGCAGGAGGTCCGTTTGGTGCATACCATCACTCAGGCGCAAACCCAAACAGCGCTGTTGGAATGTCGTTGGTGTCTTCACTGATATTCACTGATGCCCAAAATCTGTTGAACAAATCGGTGGTGTGTTGGTGATCTGTTGGTGATTTGCAGTCAGGAGAAGCTGAGAACTCTGCTGCACGTTCTGGGCTACTCAGAGGAGCGTCTTCGCATGTCTTCTGTGCTTGTTCCCTGTTGCACCAGGTTGCACCAGGTTGCACCAGGTTGTGCCCAGCCTTCCTGTTACAGGACGCAGCAGAGGGGACCATCTCCCAAGTGCAGGGCTGGACTGATGCGACCTTTTGCGCCCGTGCCTTACGATCTTCATACAATCTTATTACTACTCTATCAGTCTATCACCTTATAAGTTCCAACTAACTAATGCTCATGCTAAATCATGATCCTTATGTCACGCCTCTTCACATCAGGCTACTGTAATGATTCTCATGATGTCCTGAGAGACATCCCTTGAAGAACTTGCAAGGCAAAGACTGTGTTTTGTTCTGACGACGATTTTAAGGCAATGGCAAACACCACCATTGGGCTGGAGGTCCAGCAGCAGGTGCGGAAGGATCCGATCGCATCAGTCCGCATAAGTCCGCAGAAGGCATAAGGTTTGGATTTCTGTGGCTACAATTTCTTTGCTTCGCCCAGAGATACTGAGAGCCTTCCAGGTTGCCGCGAACACCTCCTGCTTAGCCATCACTTTCAGTCTCAGCGAATTGGTGAACCATTTAGATTTGGGAGTCTCAGCAGCGGTTCAGACAGTGATCCAACTTAAATCCAAACGGCCGTTGGTTTTCGCCGCTGGTTTTTTGGACAGGGCACGCAGCATGCACCAATGTAGCACGACCTCTGCCAAGGAGTTCCCTTTGCGTCGCACAATATGCGGATGCGGATCAGGAAAGACACCAAGCTGTCCGACCGGCTGCGCCTAATCACTGAGCGGCTCAATCGACCCTTGACGATCACAGAATGCTGGGATGAAAGGTGGCATAGCTTCGCACATCTTTGCACTAATTACTGTATAGATTATTGATGATTACTGATGATTACTGATGATTACTGTACACAACTGCATGCTGTATGATAATATGATACTGTATGTACTGTAGCTGCGGCGCAGATTACATAGCTTCACCAGCTGACTGGCGTGCTACATTTAGTTCTTCTTTCCCTTTCTTGAGGGATGCCTTTCACCAGATGACTACTTTTTTGGATCCTTTTGGGCAGTTGAGCATCAAACTGAGGTGAGTTGGAGACATCTGTCGCTTTACCCCGTGATGTCTACCGACAGGTGCAGACGCAATGCTGCCGCACTGTTCAGAGAATGTGTGCATGTTTGGAATTGTTTGGATGGTACGGTGTGTGCAGGTCCGGCATCAGCTCCGTACTTTGGCAAATCTTAACACATCTTAAAACCAATGTGGGCCCGCGATGGGAAGATTACAGAAATGGGGGACAAGCATGCCGAAAGATCAACGGCATCAAGCGATCAAATACAATGCTTGCACATTGGATTGCGATGTGAAGACCATGTTACCGTGGCGCTTGGCTGATATCTGAGGTGACGTGCCAGATCTTGAGGCTGACTTTTTGCATTCTGTCCAGACTCATCTTTTCCCTGTATCCATCACAAAGGCGAGGGCTGAGCTGCTTATGGCATTTCACAGCCTGAAAGCTTCCGAGCGATTGCCTGATGTTTACTTTTCTTTGCGTCCATCTTTGGCGGAAGGAAAGGTGTGATGACTTGGAGTGGTGGTTCAAAGCCCACGAAGCAAGAATCGCCAAGCTGGCTCTCTTCTATCGTGGATTGGGCACCTTGGCATCATCATGCCCTGAATCGCCAGCAAGTAGCTTTGCAGCTCTTTTTCTGAATGTCTAACTGATTCCAAAAGCAGCCTCCCTGAAAAGCATCCAAGAGCTGACCGAGACGGACCCTTGAGATGCAGGAACGCCCAGCCCAAACTTGCGAAATTAAGGATACCCTGCCCTGCATTTGGTGGCATCTTGGCATATCTTGGCTTTGTCAGAACTTGGTTAGAACTAAAAGTTTGCAGCGGCACATTCCCAGGGTCTTGTTGGCAGGTCCGGCCTGGCGAGGACGAGCTAGAGCAGCTAGACAGTTTGTGCATGTTTGAATCTTGTTGGGATCAAACCGTTAATGAAGCAAGAATTGGCAAGAATACCTAGAAATACGCAGAATACATCAGAATACCTTGTGTGGCACACCCATTTGGAGATCTTTTGAGCTTGAGAGATCTTGAGAGAGAGAGAGGTCATGCTAATCATAGCACACATACGAAGTCTTGCTCTTGTTGCTGCAGTGCAGCTGCAGTGCAGGATAATTTCATTGACTTGGTGGATTGCCTGCTGGGCCCTACAGGTGGATTTAAGCTGAGCCTAGACTACGGAGCCAACTTCGAGGTGGGCTCTGTGATATTCGCTGTGAGTTGATTGTGAGGCAATGGCCAGGACGTGTTTCCGTGTTTCCAATCAGTTTCATCGTTTTCATCGTTTTCATCAGTAATGAAATGCTATGGTAACTTTAGTAAGACATGCCCGAAGGGTCTTGAAGATCACTTACCTGGAAGAGACGGCATTTCCTGAGCATGTTAAAGATGTCAAAGTCATTCAACGTCAATGCTTTGCTTTACTTCTCAGGGGCTCGCCCACAGCCTCAGCGTGGACGGTGACAATGATGGGATTTTTGTACCTCCAATCCCGCATGAGCTTTGGCGGCGGCGGCGGCGGCGTTGAGACAACATGAGACAACTCACAACTTGGCGACCTCATTCTGAGTGAAACCATGTGAAACCCCTCTGAACGTTCTGAACAGCTGAGGAACTGATGGAAGGCCTGCCCGAGTGCCATAACTTTTGGCCAAAGTGCACCTTGTCTGAAAAATGTCACAACTTCTAACATCTCGCCAGCAGTTAGCCTAAAACTGCTTACTGTGACGTATGTATTTGAGATATGCGTGGACAAGAGTAGATAGTCGATGTAGATTCATGTAGATGAGCAGATAAATACAGTACATCATGCAGACTATATTATATCATATATAAAAATTATATAATTACATCTAATCTGAACTAAAACAGCATGAATTGATTTTGGGGCAATGGAATCCCTTCGTGGTCCTCCCGATGGAGATCCAGGTGCCGGGCGAATAGACTGGACCACCTTCGTTGACTTCACGAACCTGGCTGCGGCGGGCGAACGCCGTGGTTGGCGGACAGTGTGCCGAGCTCAGAGTCGAAAAAATCGAAATTTGGATCTTTCACAATGTTTCTTCAATGTTTCTTCAATGTTTCTTCAATGTTTCTTCAATGCTCGTGATGCTGGTGATGCATATTCAGAACCTTTCAAAACCGGTCATTTTGGGATCATTTTGGGTTTCGGATCGTTTTGGCAGTCTGGACTCCGGATTTGCGAACATTTCCACTTCGCGATCCTGTGGTGCGATTGATTTCCCAGCAACGGGGTCCAAGGTTCTATGGCCCACAGAACCTCCTGGAGCAAGTCAGTCGGCTAAATCTCACTCTGAATGCGCCTTTGCTAAAGAACAATTTGGCCATACCTTGTGTAGGCTGAAGGAAGAGAGGAACAGTCACATGCTTAGTTCCAGCTGGGACAACTGCAAGTTGAATATTTTGACGTGTGTCTCTGCTGCAGGGCAATTCTTACTCTGTTCCTGGCTATGCTGTGCTGCAACAAGATGGCTGGGTATCCAGACATGTCAAGGGCTGGTACGGTCGTGAGAGCGTTTCTCAGCTGAAGCGTGGTAAAAGTGTCGTCTTGTTTGCGTTCGGCCAATATGTCACAGATGTTGAAAGCGCCTAGAGAAGACTGTACCCTTTGATGTCTTGTAAGTCTTGTATTTGATTTCTGTTTTCTCCACCACTTAAATTCTTGAGAGAGAAGTGTCCACCATCGTCACATCGTCTTCATAGGAACTCACAATCCTTGAGCAGAATGACTTTTCAGGACATGGATGGGACGGGTGTGCAGAGGCAAGCAATGCTATCCAGGGTGATGCAAGATGCACTACCAGCATAGCCGTCATAGCAATTGTTTGATGATTTTGATGAGAGATGTGCTTTGGACATGTCTGGACAGTGCAATCTGCACCAGGTGGACATCTTTCAAAGCGTTGCTGCTTGAGAAGCCTTCTGCCAAAGAAGCTCAGTCACCAATCCTTTTCCCGCCCCTCTTCCTGGATTGGCGTGGCATTGGCATCTCATTTAATGTTGTCTAGCCAATAGTGATATCTTGTCAATAGTAGAAACTTTTTTCCCAACTCCAATTTTTTCCCCAATACTAAAAGTCAATTAGCTCCATTTACTTTTAGTATTGCCAAAAGAGTCAAGTAAAGCAAATCCTTTTCAAAGCAGCCTTCACTTTTGATTAGCAAAAGCTTAGATTCCAGAAATCTGA
>Ga0126342_10014961_pt1 | contig 13640 bp, 12 predicted proteins | sample Cyp1metagenome_FD_92528 | JGI IMG/M metagenome (GOLD analysis project Ga0126342, IMG submission 92528) | Coral microbial communities from Lord Howe Island, Old Settlement Bay, Australia - Cyphastrea 1 metagenome | ecosystem: Host-associated > Invertebrates > Cnidaria > Coral ...
ACTGACTCAGACTGACTCAGACTGACTCAGACTGACTCAGACTGACTCAGACTGACTCAGACTGACTCAGACTGATGACATCAAGAACCAGGTAGAACATCCGGTCTAAACATGGAACCAAACCACTGTCCTGACTGCAATTTGACTGTGAAAATTGTGAAAGTGTGTCAGGCTGTTGAGCCTGTTGAGGAACTCGGTCGAACTCGGTAGATCAGTTTGTGAAATTGTTAAATGTTTTTGTTGCTCCTCTGTATTCAAATATTTCAAATAGGCATCCGATATCGGAACGTCTCTCATGACCTGTAAAATGTATTAAAATGTTTAAATGTCATGAAAACGTTCTTGCCACTTGAACATACATGACTTCCTGTGAGCTAGTTGAGCTGGCAGACTTTACCACGTGCGCGGAGTCTGCCACGACTGAAGGCATCCAGGACCAGCACATGGCCATGGGATGTGCAGATCATTGCAGAGCAATACCCCCATGGTGATCATGGTGCAGAATGAAGTGTGACACATCAGCAGTTTCGGTCAAAACTTGTTGAGTCATCTCTTGGCTTCGTGTCACATCAGCAAAAAGATCAAAAAGGATCTATACTGAGAAGCATTGGCAGCCTGGATGAACCTGGATGAACCTGTTTTTTTTTAAAGACAGAGACGCAGACGCAGACACCAACGGGTCACAGGAGCCGAAGCACATCTCCAGTCTCACCGCGACAGACACCTGAGAACACCACTGAACTGCGCTTCAAAGAATTGCTGAAGGACGGGTTTTGTTCAAAGCACCAATGCCAATGCAGTTGCGCACACGTGCCTTGCACATTTTGCAGCCGATCTCATCCAATGTCTTAGATGGTAGTTGCACTATGTTGCACCTACAGTTGAATCTCGCCAATACAGTAAGTGCACGAATCATGAATATATTGCATCATATTGCATCGGCGCTGTTTTTGTCTTGTGGCACGTCCGTCCAGGATGCACAGAATGCAGTTCTTCGGGTCAGCCGCGCAGATGGTATCTCTTCATTTCGCAGAGAGAAGAAGAAACACATTTGTTGGAATCGTTTGGCTATAGACTTAACATTAAGAGACATCCAATTCAGTCTAGGTTGTGACGTTTCTGACAATTGAAAGACAGTTGCATGGGATGCTACAGGGAAGGAAGACTTCTCCATCTGTGACTCAATAGTACATAATAATACAATATATACCTTCGGAATCCTTCGGATTGACATGGATTGACATGGATTGACATGGATTGACAAAAGGCCACAGAAGAGGCTGCGCTACCTTCCAAAGAGGAGGTGACCGAGGTGACCGAGATTTCAGAGGTGCCACGGTGTTCCTTTCGATATTTTCGGATATTTTCGGTGAATGAAAGGAATGAAAGGCCGACAATAAATGACAATAAGAAGATAGGAGTGTCACAGCTCTTCGCAATTTCAAAGTTCATTTGGCAGCAAAGTTGCACACTGTGCATGTTCTTCAACATGCAGCATGTTAGGCCATTGAAATTTTCATTTTCACAAGAGAAAGCAAACATTTGACTCATTTGAAAGCCTCGAAGAGTTCTTGCCTTGTTTGAGCCACAAGTGATTTGAGGTGGTGCCAGCAGATGTCACAACTGCAGAATGACCTTCTAGATTGCGGTTTCGAAAAGCCAGCGATGATCAGCTATTGTATGCCGAGCCTAGCACATCAACAGCTGCGAAAACTGCTGTGCATATTTGGTAGTGCTTTGATGTTTTTTGCAGATAGGTGAAATGCCTGTGATCGTGGATTGCTGGACATTGCTAGACACTACCACATTGCCGCAGTTTGCTACAGTTCTTCCAGTTTCAATTTTCGTTGAAGTTGATGGGCTATGGCATTCGTGCGACCCTCAGCGCATGACAGCGCCAAGTTTCCAGCTCTGCGTGCCTTCGTGCCTTCGTCGCGCACTCCGACGGAGGTCACCTACTTCTCTGGCTTTGCAGGCGTGAGACCTGGGAGTCCTGGGGTCGTGACTTGAACGCATGAGTGGGTGACATCGGGCGACGGTGACCATTGCAATGTGCCCTGCAAGGCACGGATTTGACACCAGCCGAGAGCTTATTGACAGGTCGTTGACTCTTCTTGATCTTCTTGATCTTCTTGGGACTTTGACAGGGAGTTGCCAGCTCACACACTGCTGCAAGGCTCAAAGAAGTCAACCAAGTCGACTTGGCCGACCGCAGCGGCATGTGCAGCCCCATGCTCAGCGAATCTTGTGAACGTGGCAACTATATCGTTGACTTTTGCATGGCAGTGATGCTTTTGCATACCTTCTCACATCTTCTTGCTATTTATTTCTTGTAAGATCGAGGTATGAGTGCAGCAATGCAAGCGTCGGTAGGACCCTCAAACCACAATTCAGTGGCTTTTCCGGCAAGTGTCGGATAGCTATTCCACATGGAATCAACTTGCGTGTAGAAAATTGATGAAAATGAATGAACATGTTGCGACATCTCCGCAGCTAAGAAGCCCATAGAAGCCCTGCTTTTCAGCCTTTTCCAAGGTGCCTTTTTGGGGCTGGGGCTTCTGTTGGGAGCCCAGCCCAGGTAGGCCAGATAGGCCAGGCCTAAGCCAAGTGGAATCCACTTAAATCAGATCGAAACAAATCAAAAGAGATCGCAGCAATCGCAGCAATCGAAGCAATCGAAGCTTCAGGTCCAGTGCCCAAGCCCGACGTTCCAAGTTCCACTCCGGGAGTTCTCACCGATTGAAGGCTGGACATGGCAAGACCTAGGGACCTAGGGCTGGTACAGGCTGGTGAAATTCAGTAAACTTCTTTGTTGTGGCCAAGAACGCGCAGATTTCTCAAAGACAAAGCCATTTTGTCTATCGCCAGGTGCAGCTTACGGCTCGGCGGCGCCGCCGTTCCGAGGATGTGGACAAGTTGGACCCGTTTAAGCATTTGACACTTGGCATCACTTGGCATCACTTGGCCATTTTGTTCAGAGATGTTCAGAGGCTTCCACTTTCTGGTCTTCATGCTGGTCAGTCAGAATTGAAAGCATTTAACTTGCAATTTCTACTACGCTAATCTAGTCAGACACAAGACCTACTTGTAAGATCTTTGAAGTATATGATTATATGATTATATGATTATATGATTTATTATGATTTGTTATGATTTATTGAGTATTCGAATTTCAGAATCTCAGATACCTCTGCAAGGACACCGAGGGCCGAGGATTTGGAGCCAGGAGAGAGGCTCTTTCAGCAAGTCTATCGGCGAAGATCTCAGGGGCTCTGGACATCAGACATCTTAGTGCCAATCAGACGAAAGATCAATCGTGGAGACCCTCCAACACTGACTTGTTGAGGCCGAATATGCGGGTAGCAGACTTTCCAGAAGATGAGCAAACAGACCAGGAGGATCAGCGAAAAATGGTTTCTGTAGGATTTATAGATTCATTGGACATCATTAGACTCATTCTCCTGTTGCCATGCAACAGAAATTGCTCCTGCAAGCAGTGTTCCTCGGATACCTTTTCCTAGGTCGTTCTGGGGGTCTAGGGCCTCTATTTGAGAGTAATTAGATACGTTAGTTTCATTTGGGATTCAAGCTGCACTTTGATATCACAGGAGCCAGACAACTTCCCAAAGAAAAGAAGGTCGGCCCTAGAATGACGCCGATCGCCGATCGCTGATCGCCATGTGTCGTCACTTGACCGGTTTGGGACAGGCGGCATGAATGGCACTGAATCCTTCCTGCAGGGGCAAAGCAGAATGGTTGGCTGCCAACCAAGAACTGAAGAAAGATCCTGCATACGGAAAGAAGTGGGTACTGGACACCGCTTTCGCTTTCAAACTTTGAAACAAACTGACAGAACTGACAGACTGACCTGATACAATTAACAATATTTAGAGCTCAGTCGTCACTCGTTGTGTCCGGCACTGGTCCCTTGAGCGCCTTGAGGACCCGAGAAAGAGCGGCCCGAAGAAGAAGCGATGGGCCGTTGGAGAGGTGGTTGATGAAGTCCAGGACGTTCTTGCCAAACATGTCCAACGAAACCATGGCCTGCCAATGATATGCCAATGATATGCCAATGATACACATGGCCCACATGGCATGCGGTATTTTGAGCAGATTTGATCCGGCTTTCATTTTGCATATTTTGTTTCACGTGATTTCAAAACGACAGGACATCGACAAGGATGCATCACGCTTGCGGACCATGTGCTGAACTCAACTTCTCTAATGCTGATGGTGTAGCTTACTCGGACTTAGCATGGATTTTCTGGGACAGTCTGAGACAAGCACAAGCTGTCCACTGTCCATAGCTGTCAGAGAGTCGCAACAAGCGTTGGAGTCTCTATAGAGGTATAAAAGACCGCGCTTTGATTGGAAGGACGCACAGAAGGCCGCAGTGCACTCGTGCCATCTCGTGCCATCTCGTGCCAGTCTACCAATGTGAGGGATGCTATAGATGCCATGATGATGCCAGGGATGCCATGGCACATCATCGCGACGCCCAGGATGATCTTCGAACAGAAGCAATGTCCGGAAAGATGGCCGCCATTGGCAATGATGAGGTGAAAACAACTTTCCAGATGTTCTTTTATTTGACAGAAAAAATCAAAAAGCTACGGTGCATATGTGAATTTGGCTTTCGTTTACATCGGGAACCCACGGCCCCTATTTGGTTGGCCATTTGGAACAGAACCTTAGCGTTTTTGATGAATCGTGCACAATGGTTGCATATGGTTGCCAAGTCTCTTGTCACATCTTGTCACTGTTTCAGTCACCAGGTCTGGATCTCAAAATTTTTGTCCCACTCGGGAGTTTGCTCGCGGCGCAGAGTCAAGGAACTTGTGCTGCAAGGCTCCACACGACCACCATTCGGTGCATTTCGCTGAAAGTTTGTCGTGGTAAAGTGCTGAGATGATCTGAGATAATGGTTGGAAGCAAAGCACATAAAGCACGTGTGCAGGTCGAATTACCGTGAACGGTGATGTCATCCAGGAACGTGCTGTTGTGGTTTGCAGATAATTGTATGACATTGTATGACATCTTTGGAGAAGGATTCTTGAAGTAACAGAGGCGTCCGCCTGTGGCTGGGTCTAATGAAAACAGGATCCAGTCTTGAAGATTGACCCAAAGAAGGACACGGCCTTTTGCATCGCAGAGAGAAGCATTCAAAAACCGCTCAGCTCAGAAGTAATGAACCATGATAGCACGGTGCTCGCACGCTCACATGAGTTGGCAGGATACAGTTGCCGTTGACGGGAAGGCACGACTTGGCAGATGTTTCACACGGATCTTTCCCAGTCCCAGCTTCCCTTTCAGGTGCAGAACCTCCGAACCCTCGATGAATTGGTTTGGGTCATGCTCAACAAACCCAAGGCACCGACGGCTGTCCAAACCTGTCCAGTCCCAAAGGCATTTCAAAGGCGATGCAACATCTCCGAAGCCGTTGGCAATTTTATATATTGCAGGGCTGTGGTTTTGCCATTTTTTGCCAGGATATACTGTCAACCTTGGAGGCGGGAGCGGGAAGGTGTCGGCTGTTCAACTTGAGAGATCTTGAGAGACTGGATACATGACTGGACCTTTGCCAAGAGGTTGCACATATTTGCACATTCTCTTTGATAATTTTGATACTCTACCAACATCTCACGATCTGTCCGGAGCCAGTTTGCTAGGATCCAGCTGGCCGCAAGACGGTCGCAGATTTGGTGCCCTTCGCACGTGCAAGACGTTTGGTGTCGCATGCCCAGTTGCTTTGTTTCAAAATTGTTTTCAACAGTTTCAAGATGTTTCAAGATGTTTCAAGTTTCAACAGATTGATGTTTGCTTTCAAAATCCGTGTCGCATCTTGTCCCCTTCAACTTCGGTGGACCGGAAAATCCAAGGCCAATTGGACGGTTGGAGAGAAATTCCACAGGTCCGCCACTCTCTTTCCCACACATTCCCACACCTTCCGAGTTGCTTTATCTTGTTGCATCAATGCAATATATAAATATAAATGCATATAATGCATCTTCCATGGTTCTGCACAGACGGAAGGTGTTAGGTTTCCTTCGACTGAAATCAAATCAACTTCCAGACTTGGTCCGAGCCAAGACTTTGTTTGGGCTGTGCTCCTCGAAGTCAAACCGAGGCATCATCCTTTTGACCAACGACTACGAATGGCACACGGTCTTGGCGCGGTCTCGTTCACAACTTGTGTGCCAACTTTGTTGACGCCTTGTACATGTTTTGAATATTGTTGGAATCATCCATTCCACACTGATTCCATTCGTTTCCATTCCATACATTTTGGATCATTTTGGATTTGATTTTTGGAGACCCCATCATACCCCATCTGCATGCTTGCCGCGAGGCGCATCCGCGCTACGAGATGCCAAAGCGCTACCGTGCCAGGATCCTTGGTGGTACACATGACACGTGACAGAAATCTCCATGGCAGGCATGGCATCGACATAACATGACATAACCGGTTGAAGCTTGGAGATGCAGAATGAGCTAGTCTGTTCCAGAGGTGACAGTCTACAACGGAGCACCGGACAGCCAGCGGATGCAGGACCAAGGGGATTGGAGAGTTCGGATTCGGATGATTCGGATACTTCATGGAGTTGGAGCATGTTGAACCGTGTTGAACCGTGTTGAATTGATGAGTGGGCGATGCCGCGATGCCCCAACCTTGGCATCGAAATTCAGACAGTGAAAGGACATCATCAAACAAGATTGGCCAGAGAACCGAGACGCAAACCGGCAAACGCATTGACACTGGCAATGTCTGCCTAAAAGTTGTCAGTAGGCTCCAGAGGACCAAACAATACTGTAGTTCCTCTCGATACTTCAAGCAGCAACAAAGAATTGTTGTCAAACAACGCATAGGTTTGGCGGCATCCCAACAAAGAACATTTATCCAGTGGACGGAAGACTGTTCTGATAGGTCTTGCCAGGCATGCCAGCCAGTTCCAGCACTTTGCCGCTTATCATTTTTCAGCCATCACCTTTGAAAAAAAACTCAACAGATTTAGTGTATTGATGCACCCCATTGTTTGACCCCCCAACGGGGAGTCCAAAACTGTGCTGACTGGCAACTACCGCAAAGCATGCCAACCCAGCACCATCCCACGACGCTTGCCATTTAATTCTTCTCAAGACTGCAACAAAACAACCGATACTTACAAAAGCGCTCCAACCGACTCCGCTTGCCATTGTGGAGCTGCTACCTCAAACGCTTATTCTCATCTCACGCTCCTACCAGAGCATTGCACCGCTCCCACGTCACTGGCACCGGCTTAGCAGCAGCATGCTTGGTCTTTTAATGTCGTGTTCCAGGCACTGCAAACTGGATTACATTTGCCTGATGAAGAGCGGCCATGTCTTCCCCTGGAAGAGCTGGAAGTGCCCTGGGCGATGGAAAGCTGGCTGGCCAGAAACAATACCTGCACTGGACCTGCATGTCTTTGTTTGAGCCTATTCGAGCCTACTTCCAATTGAACTGAATTCATGCAAACTGCAAGCTGATTCAATTGATTGATATTGATTACCTTTAAATTTTAAATCTTCGAATTGTAAATATATTTAAATGCTGGAATACCATGGATGGAAGGTATTCAAAGTGGTCGAGTTTTTACATGGCTCTGAGCTTTGAATATGGGCTTCTGCTTCAAATCCATTCGTTTCCCTACATTTGGGCAACTTTGAGGACTTTGGGGATTTGGGGTGCATGCCAATTCTTTTCTTTTTTTGGGGGGATACATGCGGTATGTTGCAGCATTGTTACTGATCCTCGTGATCAATACAAACTGCAATGTCACAAGCCCCATCAGATTCTGCAAAAATCCTTAGGTATTGCAGAATGATCGACGACTCGGCATGGCAACCTTGGGCTTTGTCATGAAGGAAGGAAAGTGCGCTGAGCATTGAGCATGTGTAATTTTCCTGTGTGCACGTGTGTATTGTTGAACACATGGATCGAACTGGGTGCATAATGTTTGCATATTTTTGCATGTTTTGGCTTTCAACATGTTTCTAGTCTAGCGTGATGTGTGGCATTATATGGCATTATATGGCATTATATGGCATTATATGGCATTATATGGCATTATATGGCATTATATGGCCATGTTGCCAAACTTTCAGGGCTTGCAGTGAGGAATGTCTGAGGTACAGGCAGATCCTCAGGATGTTTGAGTTCATTGGGCATCCCATCCGAGTGGTGTCCTCAATGATCTCAATGCCCTGTGCTGGAGACGGCTCGAAGAGTGTGCTGGAGACGAGTCAGACGAGTCAGACGAGTTAGACGAGTCAGACGAGTTGCCTGAGGCAGTCAAGCGCACCCAGCTGGCAGCTCAGGGATTTGCTCATTGGTAGCCTGGTAGCCTGGTAGCCTATTGGTACTCTACGGTAGCTCATGGGATTTCACTGGGCACAGAGGACTTCAACATCTTCAACTTCAACATGTTGTAATCGGTGTGGAAGGAATCCAACGAACCTCAGGATTGGATTGGTGAGACTTGACAAAGAGCTCAAGGCGTCTAGCACGATGTTTCTTAAGTCCAAAATCAAGTTGCAATCCAGAATCCAGGTGCTGCCATGTCTTGTCACGTTTTAGGCTGCAAAGCAGTGCTGTGCTGTCTGGGACTTTTGTGCTGTTTGTGCCACAACTTACCGAGTGCACAGGCCGGGGAGTACAGAATGCTGACTCCCAAAGAAATCCGCAGGCACGAGCAGTTCCAGTTCTGCATTTTTTTGCAAATTAATCACTTGGATTTGAAATCATAGACATAATATAATATATCATAATATAATATGACATAATTGCATAGACCATAGACTATGACCATAGATTTGAGTGGACATCATGTCGCATTCTCAGCTGAAGATCCTGCAATTTAGCCCATTTTTTCACACTTTGTCACCATTACGGCAAGGAGTGGAAAGCTGCTGCTTTCTGCTGCTGTTGCATCATGGCAGGCTGAAGGGCTCAACGATCTTAAAGAAGCCATTGGGTGATCCGATTGCAAGGTGCCATGCCCAAGCTGGAGTTGACTAAGTGGTACATTTCCCGGTGAGCAGCGAAATCCAGTGATCACACCAGGTCCACTCAATTCAGAACAGTTGAGTAAGCAGAAATCGGATCAAAGATGCCTGACTATGTACATCTACAGTAATTAGAGTGATAGGGCCTAATTGTTTGCAGCTCAAGCAGAAAGGGACTGTTTGAAGTGTGCAATGCTGGTCTGAGGGCCAAGAAGACCGAGAACGTTTTCAGCGGCCAGGGCCAGAGTTGCAACCGTTGCAACCTTTTGAAGCTCTTGATGACTCCTCCAAGAGCTGGTTATTAAATAGCGATGCTTTTCGTCAGCGTGTGCATGTGTCAAGGATGAAGGAAGGGCGAATCATGAATCGTTTTGGAAGTTGCTGTGGTGAGTATTGTGTGAGCAATGACCATGATGGCCGATTATTCATTGTCAGTGGATTCACTGCCGGTTGAAAGACTGTGGCAACTTGACCCATCCTTTTTCTCACCTCCCGTCCTTCCAACGAAAGGCTCAGAGGATGACATTGAATTTGACGAGCTAGACAGACCACAATCCAGGACGACATCTATTAAAGCTACGGCAGGTCCTGAAAACATTCTGGATTTATATGAAAAGGGAAAGCGAGGATATAGTCAGACATGCAAAAGTTGAAACATTTGGGAGTTTCCGGGTTAGATAGCTTTCCATTTTGGATTTCAGATTTGCGGACATGATTTGTCAGATTGCAGGACTGGCAAGCTGCCTCATGGCCGAAGAAGAGAGGCTCTTGGGCCGACCGTTGCTCCTTGCGTTGCAGATTGGACCCTTGGTTGGTAGAAGGATGGACAGGAAAACTGCCGATAGATTCCCCACGATTTTGATAATTTATGATATAATTGTAATCATTATATAGCTCCTGTGCCTGGGTCATGTAACATGTCGTGTAGTTCTGCACTGAGATGCCCCTGTCCGCACTGGCAGGGAGACGGAACGCCACGTGGATCTCGTAGAGGATTGAAGGCCTTGAAGGCGGAAGAGGAAGAACCACAGGAAGCCTCCTTGCAGGCCAAGAAAGACTTGCAGTGATACCATACATGGTAGGTAAGACATGATGATAATAGTGATGATACCTGGCACTTGTCATAAATATGTATATATATATATATGTGATTTATAATCAATGCTAATATAAGTATGTATGATGCACTATATGTATATTACACAATGTAATCAGTTATGTTGCATTTGCATATACATATACATATACATATACGTATATATATATATATAATAATAATAATAATAATAATGGAGGTTATATATAGTTATACATATTGTACAAGCCAAGTACAAGCGTGTCACGAGTGTTTTGATGCCTGTTGAAGACAAACTGGAACAAGCTACAGAAACAGCTGTGCTTTACGGTCTTGAATTTTGTCATAGTGCGGCTTCTTGAGACCTTACCCATATGTCATTTGTTCAATCTTTTGGCAACGTTCACATTTCTTCTTGTATGAACTGTTGAGTGTTGCTGAACGGAGCACATGGCAGGGTTTGCGGGCTTTAGAAGACTCTGCATATAGAGAAGGAGGCGCCAGTGTGCCGACCTTAGCAGGAAGTTTGTGAGTTTTTGCACTCTCAAACACAGCATGGGGCTACATAGCCCTTGTTCGCGTCGTGCCTGAAATCAAATCTTACATTATGGAATCAGAGAGCATCAGCATTTTTCCAAAGGATGTACCTTGCTCAACACATTCAAAACCCTTTCCACTGATTCCACTGATTCCACTGATTGTAATATTGAAGTCCAAACTAAGGGTCCAGAGCAAGATGACTGGGAGACGAGTTGGGTTGTGACCTCGGTAGCAGTCTCTGCCAATTTGTCTTGTGATTTCATGTGATTTCTGCATTTTTGGAACGAGAAGCCGGCGGTTTTTCACACATTCTTCATATCCAAAACCACCCGGTGGCCATCCCAGATCCAACAGCTGGATGAAATGAGCAAGAGAACTAGATGAGCGTGGCGACGGGCGAGGGAACCGAGGCCAGATCAGATCAGAACTAGATGAAACGAATGAAACGATCAATTCAGATCAGATGCTCAGCGATGCTCAGCTTGTCATTGAGTGCTGCCCTGCCTTGCTGCCTCGTTTCCTTTGTCAGGCTGCCAGGCTGCTTCACCACGGGCTTCCGTTGACTCTGTACTTAGGCGTTTCACCAGATGCGTCAGAACTGTACGCGCCAAGAATAGTGCCAGGGCAGAGGGGGCTCAGCCAGATAGCCAAGCAGAGAACGAGCCAGATTCTAGCCGAAACAGCTTGCGCGCGATACGGTCGATACCTTGGTACTGGTACTTCACTTTTACAAGAGTCTTGTGCTCTCCACCTACCATGTGATTACGTGTCATTACTTTACTGCTCAAGCCGATAATGATTCCAATGATTCCAATCAGAACCTACCGAAACGTCAAGTGCGTTTGTGTGTGCGGTTGTGTTTATGTGATGTTTGTCGGCTCAGTAGTGACACTCCAAACCACAGTCCATCACTAGGTCCAGACTGGCTGTAGTTCAATTTATCAGCCAACAATCATGTAGGTCGGTCCGTCCATGTCCGTTCACTATTCACTGGATTTACTATGATTGATGTATGATCTGGTCGCATGTCTGGCAAGCACGTGTTTGATTTCTTGCGAGTGTTTTCCAGAAAGCCAAAAATCCTTTGCGGAAGCACCGCACATCATGGATCGTGGTGGATCTTCATGTTTTTTTTGTTTTTAGTTAGTGTCCTGGGTCATCTAGGCTTCATGTCTTCTGAATGCGATGGCGAAAAGCTTAAGCAGCTTGACTTTCAAACAGCTGGTGCATCCGGACTTGGTCCGTGGCTTACAAAGTTTAGGCATTTCGGCACCCAACAGCATCCAGGCCAAGGCCATTCCTTTGGGACTCAGTGGGCGTGATGTGTTGGTTTGTGCGCAAACGGGTTCAGGGAAAACCTTTACTTTTCTGTTGCCCATTCTGCAGAGGCTTCTGACTGAGACTGAGTCGACAACTGCAGTAATTGTTGCACCAACTGACCAGCTGGCCCACCAAGTAGCTGCAGTGGCTCAGCATCTTGTTTCAAGCTGCCAGAAGCGATACAAGAAGAATGGACGGCCCATTGAGCTTTACTCGAAAGACTTTGAGGGCCCAGTAGACGCAATTGGCGGGCGTCATTTGTTTGTGGGAACTCCAACATTTGTTTCCAAGCATATGCCCTCCAAGATTCACATGTTGGCCATTGACGAAGCAGATCTCCTGCTGTGTGAGAGCCAGGTGCATGAGTCTTATCTGGACTTGGCCAATCAAAGGTGCGCGGCGGAGGAACTTCTGCGAGCTACCAGGTCTATGGACTCGCAGTTGTTCTTAGCGATGGCTCACCTGACGGATCAGCGAGAAGAGGAGCTGTTGGCACGATTTCCGAGCATGCAGCAGGTCGGCCACACGGGAGTCCTGGTTCCGACCTTGAGGCAATGCTTTCATTACTTTAAAGGTGATGAGGATGCGAAAACAGCAAAACTCCTGTGGATCTTAGCGGAAGCTGAGAAGGAGGAGCTGGAGTGTGTCAATGGTGCAACTTTGATTTTTGCAGCATCTCCCGCTAAGGTTGAGCATCTTCAAGTCCTCCTTGCAAGTGAAAAACCTGGATTCAAAATTCTGAGTTTACATGAGAATTCGAAAAGTGTTCAAGAGGTGTCAGAATGTTTTCGCAGTGGCACTGCACAAGTCCTCGTTGCCACAGATATGTCTGTGCGCGGGCTGGATTTTCCACTCGTCCGTCATGTGATTTTGTACGACCTCCCTGTAGATGCAACTGCGTTTGTCCACTGTGCAGGCCGCACGGCTCGTTCAGGAAATACCGGGCTGGTGACGTGCATTGTTGAAGCTGGAGATCACGACAGGGTCATTTTGATGGCAAAGCCATACACTCCTTGACAGATGGGCCTCAATTATCATTTGGCTACAAAATATCAATTTCAAAAATAAAATTATATTAAAAATACAGGTATCCAAAAACAAATGAACCTAATTAATTCCCCATACTCCCCAATTTCCTAAATATATTATATATTATATATATTTATAAATTAAAAATTATAAGCTGAAACCACATATAAATTATAGATCTTAAAAAATAAATTAAGATTTCTATTTTGGTATATTTTGATATTTATTATTCTTTTATTTGATAAAATAATAATATTTAGATATTATTTAAGATTTAAATATAATTTATTAAATATATGTATATATTAATTTTATAAAAGATTATTTTTAATTTATTTATAAATTAAATTATTATGTATATATATAATATATGACGAATAATTAATAATTTATGGTAATTTAGGAATTTAATTTAGATAGATATGATAATATTATTTATTATAATATAGATATTGCTTATTATATTAAAAAATAAAATTAAAATAAAATAATTTTAAGAATAATTTAATATATTTGTAATTTTGAATAATAATTATTTGAAAATAAGAATAAAATAATTTATAATAATAAAAATAAATAAATTGATTAAATATTTTTAAATTAATTTATTATTTGTTTTTTATAATTAATATATTTATATATATATTTATTG
>Ga0126342_10014962_pt1 | contig 13640 bp, 12 predicted proteins | sample Cyp1metagenome_FD_92528 | JGI IMG/M metagenome (GOLD analysis project Ga0126342, IMG submission 92528) | Coral microbial communities from Lord Howe Island, Old Settlement Bay, Australia - Cyphastrea 1 metagenome | ecosystem: Host-associated > Invertebrates > Cnidaria > Coral ...
AAATAATAATATAATAATAGTATTATAGTAATATTATAGTAATATTATAGTAATATTAAGAGTAATATTAAGAGTAATATTATAATAAAATAATATTAATAATATAGTAATATAATAATAGTACTATAGAAATTTATAGTAATATTATAGTAATATTATAGTAGTATTATAGTAATATTATAGTAGTATTATAGTAATATCATAATAATATTATAGCAATAATATATATATATATATATATCAAACATCCATCATTTGTTGTGGACCATCACTGGTCAATAACAATCTTGAAAAATATGAGTTCGTCAATGGGAAGGATGACATCCCATATATGAAATGGAAAATATAACATGTTTGAAACCACCAACCAGTACAATATGTATATATATATATATAACATATAGTATATTAAAATACCATTATAGTATATTATAGTAAATATTATAGCAATATTATAGTTATATCCCCAAAAAATCAGAATAAATCCCCGGAAATTCACCTGGGGATACCTGGCCCGGGGCGATGAAATTCTCCCAGCCACTTCTTGTACCTCCTCAGCCGTCACCAGCACCGCCTCCGTCCCGTTGATCTGCCGCGTGTGGCAGAAGATGCGCCCCGTGCGCGAGGATGCAGCCACCACGCCCACGGAATTCTGCTTGGCCCAGCCACCCAACATAACAACCGCAGGGGGGTCCGTGCTGCCACAGTCCTGGGTGGTTGAGTTGGGGAGGATTCTGCAAATCTCTTCAAGAAAAAAAAGGGTCTGAGTTGTCATATGTCAGAAATATGTTGTCATATGTCAGAAATATGTTGTAATCCTTGAAGGAAAACATTAGGTGTTAAAACTGGCAAACTGCATACTTCACTAGGGTAGGGTTGATTGCTGTTCAATGGGTTGACCAAGCAAGCGAAACCACAGCAGAACAAGGTGTCGGGCAAGAGCCCATTCTGCCTGAGACGCTGGTTGGGGAGAGATGCAATTTGTCGGTTTCATTTGATTGTTTCATGGCTGCATCATGTCCAGGCACCTGACTGTTCAATTAGCAGCATTCATGACACACATCATCCGGATTGCAGTTCCAGGGTTCCAAACTTTGGTCACCAAAACTAGTAACTTCCGATGGCAACTGTGGGGTTGTTGCCTTTCCATGAGGTGAAACCCCGATGATAGAGCTGCGGTAATGGACTGGATGAGTTCCGAATGTGGAACAAAACAAATACATAAGGTGAAAGCGGACCTCAGTCCCACCAAACCTGCATGTGTTGGCCCACTGAATGCTGGGGTTGAAGTTTGTCGACGTGGCCTGCACCGATGGTTTCGTTGCGTTTCGATAAATTGATCAACATGGTGCACTGACGTTTCTTCTCGAGCCGAGGTGTTGGCCATGGATCGAAACAGGTTCGAAAAAGGATTATCCAATTATACTCCATCATTGAACTAGGTGTTTTACATGGAGCCTTAAAATATACAAGATACACAAAATTATAGAATCTCATAGAATCTCATAGAATCTCTAACACCATCAATCATCAACCTCGAGCCGACTCCAGCCAAAGCTCGGTACAGCCCTCCGTTCTCTGCGTGACTCGAGTGGCAGTGATGGTGCTCATGTTGGAATGCAATCCGTCACCCGGCTCTTCCACTGTACCTTTGCATCTCGGATCGCCCAGGGGAGAAAAAAGGAGAGAAGTTGCACCAGAACATGAGCATGAAGAGCATGAACATGGGCAAATGAATCATCTGAATCGATGTGTAAAGGTGACAAGTGAACACATGTCTTATGATTATATCTACAAATTAAAATTGTATTCCTTATGCTTCGTGTATGGAAAATTTACCAACATTTCCCCAATAGGGTCCAAATGTTTGAAAATATGTCAGCACCATGGAGCATGCATGAGGCGGCTGTTGATTTTTCTATATAATAATATGAGGGTGTGATTTCACGTGTGCTGTATCATTGAGTCGAAGATCAAGCATCTGCAGCATGTTATGCATCTGTTCGATTATTTTAGTAGCTGCTTAGTAAGGCTCAACAAGGCTTATGTCTTGGCTTCGTCTTGGGTGGGCTATCATTCACATTCATTGGCATTCATTGACTCATATCTTCGCAATGATCCATGTGCTAGGAGGCACTGATGCCTCCAGGGCATCATCACATTATCATCACAGCGTTGAAGAATGTTAAAGACAAGGGGCAGTAGACATTGTACAAGGTCCCTGGCAGCAACATGCCTGGCCAATGGCATGGCTAAGGCCACCTGCTTAGCTGCATCATAATCTGTGACAGCTTGTGGGGGCTTGAAATCACCGACAAAGAATAAAACGAGCTCCGAAAAAATGAATACATTCATTTGGTATCATATGGTATACAATTATAAATTATAAACTGTACACAAATGAAGGGCTTTCACAGAGCTAGTTTGTTCATGTTCGTTCCATGTGAGGACTCTTAGCCTTGAATCAACTTCAGCTACCTCCCCTATGGACCAAATGTCATCTCTTGCCCATGACTGCAGTCAGCTGGATCCATCGGCCTTTTTGGTGTTATGGTTTGGTTTGTAACGGGGGTCTACACCAACAAAAATAGCGATTTCACTGGGAGACATGCGTTATCAATCTTCAGGGTGGCAATTACATGCAAGCATCATTGGACTTTACTGAAAGATAACCCACACACACACCAAAAAAAAAAACAGGCCTGGCACATCCATTTGGTGAAGTCAAATGCTTACTTAGATCAAGCTGCATCAACCTCATTCTGCAGATTCCTCAGACCAAAACCATCTGCCCCTTTCATTGGCCAGCTGTCGGTGCCAGTGGCATCCCTCGTTTGCCTGAATAGGTCATGGTGGAAACGGTGGGCACCAATACTCGCTCCTTCAATTGTAAGGAAGCAAAGTTGTTTCCCGGCAACCTCAGTGCGGGTCCCAAGCAATTTCCACTGGCGAAATTGCCACCCATGGGGACGACCTTCCAAAAACGCGATGCAAATTTAACCAACCAAAAGGTTTTGAACATCGGTGCCACACCCAAGATGGAGAGTCAAATTTAACCCCAGCAAGTACAAAAGGGCCGCCCTGGCAGCACGTTGAGGAAACTCAACTGCAAAATCAGACAACAAACTCAAAAAAACATGAAAGACCCGGGCTAGATCTACGAAAATGAGAACGCAGAGTTTTATTTTCTATGATATTCAATTACTTACTCAATAATCTGCAATAATTTGCACAAATATAAATATACCAAATACACACACACATTATATATATATGGAATGATTGAAAGGATAAAACATGGCAAGTTGGTGGGCCAAGGAGCCGCACGGAAGCGTTAAAACTGGCATTCATCAGCTTACCTCGGATGGACCCGGATCCCAGAGATTGCTGGGGAATGCTGGGGATATATCGATGTGGTACCCTTCCGGTCATTTCGCAAAGCAATGGAAAATTTAGGTAATTTACCATCTTTACCAAACTATTTGCCTCTGAAACAGGGCGATGTAACATCGCCGGCTCAATGTTCCATAGCTATGTTGAATTGTGTTGAAGTAAGGGTAACCCCAAACATGTTTCAGGTTTATAGTGGGTGGAATAAAAGGACAATTGGGTATGATGTTGTCAGGCCTCGACTCCGCAAATCGGTGCCCTCGAACCTGGCAATTCTCCTTATTTTTGATTCATATATAGCCTTCTCTAATGTCGATAAATGCGAATGCCTGGAAAGTTGTATATATATATAATTATATATATATACAGATGCATGTGTGTGTGATTGAGGAGAGGGGGGAGGGAAAAAAAAACGGGCACTTCTTAATCATACAAAACGCCAATCTTCTGATAATTCTCATACCAATACACCTAGAAATTAAGTTCCCCCTCCTCATCTTTCTCCAAATTCTCATGTCTCGGTCATATTCTCTCTCTCTTTCTCTCCCTCCCTCCCCCTACCGTGGTTTGCAGGAGGAACCTTATATCATTTAGTTCCAAGCGTACTTTTTTGCTTGGTGTTCACTCCCGCATCTTGCTGCTTCAACTCACATTCCTTTGGGTAGGACCGGGTTCTTGTTGGCTCGGTTCCTATTTTGGATGTGAAATGCCACCTTTTGGTTCCGTTTTTCACATCTTGTCACCTACAAGTACATCCTAGTTTCTGTTAGTGAACCCCTGCCTTTCTTGGTTCAATCATGTTCAATCATGTTCAATCCACCGTGAGATCCACGTTTTGTTGGTTCAAGCTTCACAGATTTTACATTCGTAGTTTGTTTTATCATGATTCACATTTTGCCGTCGTTTTTTCTATCAATGTGATACAGGTCCGCATGTTTGCTTACCCTCTGATAATTTAACATATAGCTATTAAAAATTGCCATTTATATAGTATAGTTGATTTACCTATCAAAAATGGTGGACCTTTCCATTTTGCAAACTCTTAGTTTACCGGTAAATCATGACCTTTACCACTTGGACCTCGCCATGGCCTTTCCACCATGGCCACGGCCATGCTACAGTTGGTGGAGGTCACGATGTCAAAACCTTGGGCCCACCAAACGATGGCTGCACACCTCAGCCCCGAAGCTTGAGCGTGGCGGCGAGCTGTTGGCACTCCGAATAGGAGCCTATTCGACTGACTAAGGACTAGGATTGAAAAACATAGCTATATAATCTGGTTGGTGGTATACCCCTCCGAAAAATCATGGACTTCGTCAGTTGGTATGACATGACATTCCCAACGGAAAGTCATAAATTCCATGGTTCCAAAGCACCAACCAGATATCTCAGTAACATTTTAATAGGTAAATCATTCATAAATGGTCCATTCTCCATAGCTATGTTAGTTTACTGGAGGGTATATTATATGGAACTCCATGGATCTAAAGCCCATCTCCACGTTGAAGGGATCGGGTTTACTTCGCGCTGCTTCATATTTGAGATACTTAGGCATTGTACCTAAGCATAAGATGTTCCACATGGACACACCCGGGGCCCAAGATGGCACATGACCAACCACAGGATCTCTTGGAAGTGGTAGTATCAGGTAATATGCCAATGTTTGCTGATTATTGATGGCTGAAAGTCCCCTCAAACAACAATCAAACCACTGACACATCATATTATCAATATTACTTATATAACATTCAATCTTATTATTTTCGGCATTTAAGGACCGATGATCAATAAAAGAACGTTGATCTTGCTATTATATTTAACTGATTGAAGGAGAACAATGTTGGACCGTGGTAAAACCATGGTTTCCTCTTGTAATCCTTCAACCAATTTGATGAAACTGTCTCGGCTACCCGAGTAGGATGGAACATTGCCAAACATAGCAATGAAACCACCGCAAATGATGTAGGATATTTGACAGACCTGAAAAAAAGAAAACACCTCCGGCTTGGGGTGGTTTTCATGTTTGTTTTTACATTTTTTTAGCTATCATCTCTGATATGTCAATCCGGTCCGGCCATTTGTTCAGTGAAACCCATTCCGGAAATGGATCCCGCCTCTACTTGCTCGATGTCACATTTCTCAAACCCTGGCACGCTATCTTCTTAAACCATCTTCACGGAATTCCAAACCGTGTTCATCGCATTTTCGCTTTTCTGTTGATGTATCCCAATTTCAACATGACATTTTCTATACATGTTTGGTCATTAAAAAATTTGCATTTTTACCAGTTGTCTGGTGATATCATCCTCCTCTCCACCGCCGCCAGAAGAGCCACTCGGGGATGTTGGAACACTCGTTTTGACATTCGTCCAAATTCGCCACATCCACCCGGTACAAGGCGGGATAGTCGATCTCTTGGTTGGTGAATTCGGTGTCACCCACGGTCTGGTAACCTGTAACGGGAAACGGAGAATGACGGGGAACGGAACACCACAGCGGGCTAAGCCAATTTGAGGTTTTTCCGAGGCGTGACCAATGAAAACATGTTTGGCCTAGAAGCAGGCAGAATGGGGATTTGATTCGACAAAGAAGTAGGTATGGGGAGCCAACCGCCAAAAAAAAGGACTTGAACAAAGGCTGTGTGGCCAAATCATGACCGCAATTCGAATCTGTCTTTGAGCTATCATGGGAATATATATATATATATTATTAGAGATAGATGGATATGGTGTGACTTTTTTCACTAGCTATGCCCAGGCTGGCGCGAAACAACAACAACAACCAACAAATACATACAAATACACAACCAGCATTTTTTGGGGGACAAGTCAGCAAGAGCATAATTTTCATAACTACCCTCTTGTAATCAAATTCAGTTCGATGACTTTCCTGTTAGTCAGCCTCCATTTAGTGCGGGGATGTCCCAGGGATTTCGCCGATTTCGCCAAGGGTGTTGATCCAGCACCCAGAAGAAGCATGGGCCCATGGTTGGATAAACGATTTACCTTGATTTAGATAAAGTATACAAAGCCAAATATGTAATAAATATGTATATTCATTCCATACTGTATAATGTCAACCCTGGATTAATAAACCGGGTGTTTAATTGGGAGGGTACCATTTAAGTATCAGAGTATGCCTATTGGAGGAGTACCCCCTAAGTAATAAACCATGGTTTATTAATCCGGGGTTAACAATATATATATGTGTGTATATTATATATATATATATCCTATGGACCCAAGCGTACCTTCTGGAGTATGACTGGGGTATCTCTCTCAGGGGGTGAAACACCCTCGGGAAGCGTTTGGATCCATCGGTTCCTCTAAATCAAATCCTGGGAATGGTACCTTCAAATCCTCATCTAGTCTGCGATGCTAGCCGAGCCTCATGCCTCAAGTAGTAGAGTTCAATCATGCAGATGCTGCTGATTAGAAGGTGATTCAGGAGAAACCACTGAATGTGGCAAAAGAAATAGACTATTTTCCCTGGGGGCACGGTGGAAAAAATTACCATCTGGTTATTTAACAGTTTGCCATGGAAAGATCCACCATTTTTAAGAACGGTAAACCATCTATTTCTATGGTCCATTTATACCATGGCTATGTTAGTCATAACCAGAGGGTATGTCATGGTATGTCATAATACCTCACATATGGAGGAAATCGGAAGTCTTGGGCCCAACGGGTGTCCCAAATGCAGCTTAGCATCGGATTAGTTAAGACTGCGGCTTTCACCAGGTCCCATTTGGCCCAACCTTTGATACCCTGCAAAAGATTATCGATCACCAGCCGCTGTACCCAAATGTCCAATTTTTGCTGGCGAATATCCCAATGTTTCTTCATTTTTGGTGGTTGATATCCCCATACCGGTGAAACTATATACTCAAGGTTTCCCGACTCCCTTCTATATACATGTTTCAGTACATGTGAATATCCCATGCCTGTTTGTGACAGTACCCAAAGCTTCACAATGTTTTAGCTATACGGGTATTCTTACAGTAATCATAATTTTCCTCATTGAATAGACTTGTTGGGGGGGTCTACCCCCATTTTCAGACACACCCAGAGGAACAGTGTTCAAAACCCTCTGTCGTCCTATGCCAGTTGGTTGAGAACAGGATTCTCATCATGGACCATGATAAGTTCCAATACATTGGTCAGTATAACTCCCGAACTTATCATCAACCAACAGGGATAAGTGGAACAGTGCTCATACCCTCCGGGATTATCAAACGTAGCTGATGCCCTGGCTGGAAAATCTCCTTCCAGTGGAGGATTGAGTAAGAGAAAACCAGTTATATACATTGACCAATGGTGGATTTTCCAGTGCCACGATCATAAAGCAGCATTATATGATCACCATTAGCCATCATAAAATTAACCATTTTTAGCTGGTTGAACATGCCGAAATCCCCAATTTTTGCGCAGCCAGGCGGCCAAAGGCCGATCCCTGCATTCCAAGACTTCGAACGCCCCAGCTTTTCAACTCCTTGGATCTGCAGTCGCTGGAAAATCCCCCATGTATATGCTGACGATGCTGACGACCTGGACGAAACATGTGTTTTTGCGATATTTCTGGACACAACATGTTTTCTTGTATTGCCGTCCTACAAATGATGTTACGTTGTGCATGTATGGGGTGTGGTGGAGTGGAGGGGCTGAGGTTGGCTGACAATGATCATTCTCCTGTGATCATCTATATGCGTCTTCCAACACGCTCTTGGTGCTACGCTCTGAACTTGCTCTTGGAACTTCCAGCATGCTCTTGATGCTACGTTCTTAACTGGTTTTTGGAACTTCCAACACGCTCGTGATGCTGCGCTCTTAATTTGCTCTTGGAACTTCCAGCACGATCTTGAAGATGCTACGCTCTCAGCTGGTTCTTGGAACTAAATTTTGGGGTGACTTGAAGCAGTTCATTCCCAGGCAAATAGGGGGCAAAGATGTGTAAAGGCTGTCTTTGGAAAGTTTTAGGGGATTTGGTTTCCAGGACATGACAAAAAGGCTCAGGATTGATCTGCGCGTGCTTCTGGTGCATATTCATGTTAGAAAGAAAACGTGTGAACAAATGCCAAAATTCCCAGGTCATTAACGACGTATTGACCATGTTGATGGGCATTTGCATTTTTATATGTTCATGTCAAAAAATGTATTTATAATATATACATATATAATCATATATATTTACCACAAAAATACTGGGTCATTTTGGCAATGAATGCTGGTGAATATTCCAGCATCGGAGCAAATGGGGATGGTAAGACCGATCGAACAAAGCGAACAAAGGTTGTCAAAGATTCCGAAGGGAATGGCATTCAGCAAGAAAAATGCAGTGGCGCATACCCTCTGCTAACGTGCAACCGTTTGCAACAAAAACGCATACCATATCATATAATATAATATCATATCATCATCGAATTTTGAATGGTCCGTCTATACCAATTCCCCATGTGGATTTGTTTCCATCCGACGCTTCCCAATTCCCCATGGTGGGTTTTTTGCAATGGGAAGTTCCCATCATCAAATATGCGGGAAATCCCAAGACTGGGTTCCGAACAAAATAACCATTAAGGTCATTAATCCATCATGTAGCTGTAGCATCTTATAGCCATCACATTCCAACGTAGCTATTGAAAAATATTGAAAATGGCAATTTATAGTTGATTTACCCATGAAACATTGTGATTTTCCATAGTGTTAGTTTACCAAAGGGTAATCCCATTCAAAAAATAGCCATCGTTAGAATCACACATGCCAAGAATCGTTATGCGTGGGCACTCGAAGCTCGTAGCGCACATCCACCACACCGCCTGGGCCAACGGATGGCGATCGATGACCGTATGACCGTATGGGGTGAAACATGGCTAATCCATGTTACAGTAAAGTTTATATACATATAATATATATATATATATAAAATTAAATATAACTACAAATAACTATATATAAAACATAAATTATGTTACGGTTTCAAACGCATCTCCTCAAAAGTCAACGCCTCCATGTCTGACAACAAAAATGAACAATCCCAGTCCAAAGCGAGGTTTCTGGTTATTTGTTTGGAAGGGGAAGGATCAATTCAACAGAGAAGTGGGGTATTACAATGGAAATGCTACATTGATAATATCAATTCCGTTTAATTACCAATAAAACAATGACTAATTAATAGGGAGTGGGACGCTGTGGAGGGCCGATCTTTCCAATGTTTTTCGCATGTAATTATTGTTATTCTTATATATATATATAAATATATTATATTTCCAACGTTTCTTTCCCTTAGTATCGATGTCGGCTTATAGATCAATAATGTAGTCAAAATACAGCTACATCTCCGTCAACGCTTGATTTTGGTTACATTTGTTGGAACCTGTCGGAAATCCATCGGATTTTGCTGGAAATCGAGAAAAAACCGCAGGCATCCTCTATTTGGAAGATGCGCATGCGAGTTGATCATGGCCATATGCAGTTCAAAATCGTGACAAATCTTGATGAATTATCTTTTTTGCCACTTAAAATTATGACATTTGTCGGAAATACCGTGACAAAACGTGATAAACCGTGATCTGTTCAGGATTGACCGCTCATCTTATATGGGTCCCTGCCGCTTTTCGTTTGTGCTCACAGCATTTTACTGTAAAATTATGGTTACCGCAGATGTTGCCAAATTTTGGCTACGGACGTCAAATAATGCCTACAGACGTCAAAAAACAAGGTTTACCGCAAATGTCAGCAAATAGACCCAACATTGGATCCACAGGGTTTCATAATAAAACAACATCACTTACTGAAGGATTGTCCTTGAACAACTCTTTACACATGCATAAGATAGTTAAGGTGAAAATAAGATGCACCCCGTAATGTTATTTTCTCTTTATTTTTTGAAAAATACGAACGAACCTGTTGCAAACATCATTTTTTTATGTAGAATAAATATTTTGGCAATATTTTGAAGTAAAGCATATCTCTTTCTTCCAAAGCACGTTTCCATTGAAATATCAGCGTAAACTACCGTAGATGGACGAAATATTCAAACCCCTTCTATCCGGTACAACCCCCTCGCCCCCAAAGTTCAATGTCAATGTAACCTGAAGTGTGTTAGCCCCAATGGACGAAAGAAATCAAACCCCTAACATCACTTTTGGTAACACGCGCGCTGAAACATTGAGATTTGGGGGCGCGGGGGTTCAACATAGTGCGTGTTGCAGGGTTTGAGTATTTTGTCCATCTACTGTCTCGCTCTCTGATGTTTTCACATCTTTTGGTCTCCAAACTCTGTTGTGGAAACATCACTCTGCATGCTGCTATTCCAAACTGCGCAAAACATCGCCTTTTCATAAGTAAAGGCCTCCTGTCTGTCTCCCGTCCCATTTTTATTCCCTAAGTCCCAACTTATTCCAAGCTGCAGGGAACATTGTATTTTCACAGCTAAGTGCAACCTTTGTGCTTCCCGTCCCATGTTCTATTCCCTAATTCGCAACTTACTCCAAACTGCAAAAAACATTGTGCTTTCACAGGTAAATGCTGCATGCGTCTCTCGTCCCATGTTTTCTTGTTCCCTAATTCACAACTTGTTCCAAAATGCGCAAAACAGTGTGCTTTCACAGGTAAATTTAAAAGTTGCATGTCTCTCTCGTCCCATTTTTTCCTATTCCCTAATTCACGACTAATTCGTTTGACGTGGCCCTCCCAATGGATTTTGCAACTTGAACAGCGTGAGACAGCTGTTGAAAAAAAGATATAGACACTGACTCAGTAAGTAATGGGCCCTATACCAACCCCAAAGACAAATCCCTTAAAAGAAACTACATGAACCCTACCAAACCAACCCTAAATAAATACCAAAACAACCGCGTGCAAGCTTAAATAAATCCAAAAATCTCCAAACCTATCATGAATAAACTCTAAAACCAACCCTGAGATACCCTGAGTAGATCATGAACAAACCCTGAACCAACCCCACATAAACCCCAAGCCAACCCTAAATAAACACTAACTAACCCTAACCCGCCCCCCCCCGCGCTTTGTGTCATGCTGGAATCCACAACAACAGATTTGATGGCCGCAAACTCAAACATGTGTTTTCTTTCGCAAATCTCAGGCATTATAGAATGCCAGATCACGTTGCTAAAACCTTATAAAGTTGATTACACGTTTTTTGCTTACAAGATTACGTTTCACTCATTTTAGGATGCTTGTCATTTTATAACGAATATACTGTAAAAGTTTGATCGTGTCTTTCAAATTTAATTTAATAGTGTCTTATAAAATGATAATCACGGCCACTTCATAGAAAACAACAAAACATCATTTTGCAAGATGCCTTTGCTCCAATTGGCTATTAAATGACAATTCGATATTATACACGACAGGCTTAAAAGGAACCATAATTTTATAAGGCACAAATATAGTACAAATATCTATCATATTTATTTTGTCTTTTTTTCTGGTACCCGGCCTTTGTGTTGGGCAATTTACCATGTTAGTCACTTTATAGCCCGAAAAAAAGGTGCCGGTTTATAACATGATGACCTTATGGTGGGGTGTCGCCAAAGACAGTTCTCCATTATATAAGTGTGATTGGGGGTCTTAAAAAAAGGCAAACAAAGCGGAAAAATCGACCAAAAACCAATTGAGTTGCGGACCCCGGGCTCCGCCATTTCATAAAGGATACCTAGAGGGGGATGTAACTATATTATATACTTAGTTTGTAACATAATTGTTGAATCAATATTCAGTTTGATAAACCCCAGAAACAAACGCTTCCATCCCTGACCCAGCACTCCTCGGTTTTTTGCCAAGCTGCAATACACATTGGCCGTGCGGTCCACGCTCACCTTCAGGCTGAAACCAGCAGCTGGCTACTAGGGACCGCCATGAAACTGATCCTTCTCTGGTTGGTGGTTTCAACCCACCCCTCTGAAAAATGATGGAGTTCCTCCAGTTGGGATGATGAAATTCCCAATATATGGAAAGTCATAAAATTCATGTTCCAAACCACCAACCAGTATATCATGTCTATATCCTTCTATCCAACGATATCAAGCGATCGTGCAGCGGCGCGAGGGTAAAGTGTCTCAGGCCCACGACTGGAAGGATCACCATGGCATGGCTTTCGAACAGGAATGTCGAACAAAGATAAGGGACACCAGCCACGATAAACAGCTGCCAAATGAATGTGGCTCAAAAATGGGGTAGCACACAAAACAAACGTCTATAATAATTTACAACTGGTCGTTCTTTGTACTTCATCATCTACTTTGCAGGATTATCTTGAGCCATGCATTCAACATTCGGAAAATATTGGGCCTGCAAACAATGGAAAATGTAGCAAAAATAGATATGTTGTCATTTGTTTGTCATTTTTTTCATTCAGGTTTGTCATTTTGGATTTGTGTTGTCATTTCATTGTCATGTTTGGCTTGGGAAATGCAAAACAAATCTTAAAAAATGAGTCCCAATCTGAGAATACAAAAAAAAAACAATGGCGCAAAAATGACCCCCCCAAAAAAAAAACAAACAAAATACAAAAAAATAACTCGCGTGCTGGCAAGTCGGCTCCGGATCCTGCTTCCCGCGCCGGATGAGAAAACGACAACAAAATGACATCACACATGACAAAACAAATGACAATACAAACAGGAACTACAAAAAAAAACATGACAAACATAAATATTCAAGGACCCTCAGCGTTTGCTGGTAAGATTTGCATAAATTCACCAACAAAAATACCCGCAGTGCCAAGTCACATCGATCTTGGAAATGGATGTGGAGACCTTCACCTCCTTGGAGCGAAGCCAAGCCCAAGCATTACTGACTGACCCCGTGTCACACAATGCCAAATACTCCATGGTGCTGGAATATTTTCCAACATTTCCCCAAAAAATCATCCAAATGAGGGGAAATATACCTAATATACCATGCATGGAACATATGGAAATAATGAGTTCTTTTCCAATCCAATTTATAGTCACATAAGAGTGATGTCACACACAATAGTGTGACACACAATAGTTATTGGGCTGGGTAAATTAGAATATTTCACTAACCTGAATTAAGGCCATTTAGGGATGATTTCCCTATAATGTTGTCTAGCCAATAATGATACCTTGTCAATAGTAGAAACTGTTTTTCCCAACTCCAGTTTTATCTCCAATACTAAAAGTCAATTAGCTTAATTTGATTTTAGTATTGCCAAAAAACTCATGTTCTGACCTTGTCCAGAGGGCATGGCCAATAGTGGACCCAACA
>Ga0126342_10014963_pt1 | contig 13640 bp, 15 predicted proteins | sample Cyp1metagenome_FD_92528 | JGI IMG/M metagenome (GOLD analysis project Ga0126342, IMG submission 92528) | Coral microbial communities from Lord Howe Island, Old Settlement Bay, Australia - Cyphastrea 1 metagenome | ecosystem: Host-associated > Invertebrates > Cnidaria > Coral ...
GGGGTGGGGTGGGGTGGGATGATAACGTCATTGGCATTTCCACATGATCTTGATGCTACGCTCTATGATCTTCATTGGCATTTCCACATGATCCTGATGCCACGCTCTATGATCTTCAATGGCAATTCCACATGAACCTGATGCCACGCTCTATGATCTTCATTGGCATTTCCACATGATCCTGATGCCACGCTCTATGATCTTCATTGGCATTTCCACATGATCCTGATGCTACGCTCTATGATCTTCCTTGGCATTTCCACATGATCCTGATGCTACGCTCCATGATCTTCATTGGCATTTCCACATGATCCTGATGCTACGCTCCATGATCTTCAATGGCAATTCCACACATCCGCATCCGATAGTCTGAGGTGGGGTGGGGTGGGGTGGGGTGGGGTGGGGTGGGATGATAACGTCATTGGCATTTCCACATGATTTTGATGCTACGCTCTATGATCTTCATTGGCATTTCTTCAATGGCAATCCTCAAATATGGAAATGCATGCGCTCTTTCCAGTGGCGGTGGGAGTGCACAGGGAAAAACCTGATGGAAGCCACCGCTGGCACGTTGAAGAAAATGTGAGAAAAAGTTGCGGTTGCCCTTTTTCAGGCTGAAGTCATGGAAGGGTTGTTATTCACAAAGTAGATGGACCTTTTTTTTGGAGAAGTTTTGACTGAAAAAATCGCTCCTCGCTGTGACGAAATAGTCATTTTCATCATTTTCGTACGCCGGTAACGCTTCCGCCGGGATATTTGTCATAGTGGGCGGCGGATTTATGATTCCTTCATGAATATAAGACATATAAGTTGATGGTATTACCCCATTCCACATGAGTTGACACTGGTGATGATGATGATGATGGTGATGATGATGATGATGATGATGATGATGACGATGACTGTAAGTGTGGAGCAACGTCCGGGTTGGACTGAACATGTGTTATATATGTTGTGGGGCCATACGATTTGATTTGCTGGTGTTGGACGGAGATGATTAATTCTATTTATGGGTGTGTCTGAACATTGGGCATACCCCCTGATGTGGATCTTGTTTCTTTCCCCCTAACATTTTCAGGTTCCAACCCAGATTGATCCGTGTTCCAAACCCTTATTGGTTGATGACTAAAGGTGACTTTACTACCCTTTATAGGTTGACATAAAGTTGACATATGTATATATATATATATCATCTACAGTATATATTTATATAGATGATCATAATCCAACCCATGAATTGGGAATCCTCATTAGTCACTGGAGTCTCTTATTAAAGTTCTTGCTAGAACATTCCTAACTGTTCGAATTTTTCCAGGAAATCCCCAGGACAGCAGCCGGGTGGCCGCCACGCTGCGGCCGGCGCCCTACTACATGATGACGGAGGAGAAGTGCGAGGTGTCGCCGGATGCCTGGCGTATCGGTCGCCGTTTTTGGGGGTTGTTAAACCCAGAACCAGCCTGGGGAAACCCACCAGCCTGGAGTCCTGGAGAAAGTTTTTCGGAAAAGTCTGTGTGTTTGTTTTGATGGTTTTGGATGGTTTTGGCCCAAAGGGGGCCCTGGTATTTGAAAGTATGGTCATCGTCATGGTCATCGTCCTCCGAATCCGGCGAGCCAAGGACATCCCGCTGCTGCACGACCCCAGCCGCTGCCTGGAAGAGGGCGCCTGGGATATCATCACCATGATCAGCGACCTGGAAAATGCTGCCTGGCTGGCGAAAATCAGCGGTGAGGGCTACCCATTGATGGCACCTGGTAACCGAACATGGCAGACTGGAACAACACCAGTTTTGAAGGGTAAAATCAGGCGTGAAGCAAATGAACATGTAGGATTTTAGCACCCGTGTTTGAGTATCAATCAAAAGGGTCGTTTTGCTTTGACCCCAAGCCCCAGAATGTTGATCCATGGCAGGGTAGGAGGCAAAGATCACTCGGTTTCGATGACCCGATTTGAGAACTGGATGGCTGATTGATGATATACAAGTTCCATGTTCAGCCATACGTGGGAAACATAAGTAGCATAAGTATCTAAGCAAGCTGACAAGGTTTGAGAATAGGTTCACTCCTGATGGTCATTCACCGCCCTTCCTTTGACAAAGGTGACTTCTATCGGTTCCATCCAGGGGCGCATTATGGAAAGCCCTGGCAACGACACGTTTCGAAACTGGGACCGGTTATATGAAGGTCTTTTTGGGTGGGGAAGCCGATGGGGATGTAGCTGTAGGGCAATGCTTTAATCATCACCAGACATCCCGTTTATCTTTCAAGAGACATCAGGCAGAGTTGATCTTCGGAGGTTGGGTCTTGCGGTCGTGCACCTGACCCGATTTCATCATAAATTATTAAATAAGGCGAAGGCCAAGATGCCTCTCAGTACTAAAGGAACCCAAGTGGAAGTGTTTCACGATTCAATCAACTTTTCAGCTGCATGATGCTGCACATGCTTTTCAAGCCATCTTTTTCCTTGCTTTCGTCATATCATCTCCAGGAAATATGATTTCATCCCTTGGCCCTGCACAGCTCATCTCAGCTAGAGGCTTAGAGTTTGACAAGGAGGGAAAGGTCACCAGCAAGAAGTATGGCAAGGCCTGGTGCTGCACTGACCTACCAGGGGATGGGAGTTCGGATGTTTTCGGGGTGGAAGTTCAGCCTTAATTTGAGACAGACCTTTCAGGATGGGACAAGACATGTGGCAAATTCAAGTACCGTTCAGGAGGATAGCTGGTTTCTGAGACTTCAGACCCACTTGAGGTGAGTGTGCAGAAGGGCATTTTCAAACTGGACTTTTAGATATGTTTGGATATTGTTGTAGCTAAGAAGCTTCAAGGTGTCATGGCTCCTAACCAAACTTCCACAGACCCTCTATGTACATTTCTGAATGCGGCGGGTGGCCAGGTCATTTTGAGCCCGAAGCAGGTGCCGCTGTGGGACGTCTCCATGTGCGAAAGAGGGCACCGGAGCACGGGCAGGTTTCTCAACCATTGGACCATGGGCCATGGGTCTTCCCCTTGGGTTTCGACCCCGGCATACCCCGGCGTAGCAAGCAGTGAGTCAAGCTTGTTTTTAACCCATTTTAACCCATTTTAACCCATTCTTACCATCGCCAGGGTGGCGGCATCACGGTAACACCTAAGACTTCAGATGTGGTGGTGGTCTCTCCCCAAGCCGGCAATTGCTTCGACATGGCCGTGACTCGGCGCGGTGATTGCGCCACGTTGTTTCAGTCATTGGCCATGCATCCCACAGCCACAGTTGCCATGCCACCAAGGACATGATTCCTCCAGTGCGGGGGAATGCCTATGTCTTGGTGGTGCCGCTACTCGGATGAATATTTTGATGCCAGATTTTCTGGCTCATGGTGTCAAGAATATCATCGAAGCATCTCTGTGTGGACGGCTAAGAATTGGGAACCTCTCCATGCTGAGAACATCTCGAGTTCCAAGGTTGAAACCTACCACAATACAATAGACAACTTGGAAAAACAGAAGGCCTGTTACCCTCTGGTAAACGTTTACATAGCGAACTGGACAATCAGCATTTTCAGTGGGTAAATCCACTATTTCTATGGCCATTTTCAATAGCTATGTTAGTCATTACCAGAGGGTAAACTTTGGAACAATGATTTCCAAAGGTGAGCACTTCAGGGAAGCATCTGCCCCTTCGGACACCAGGATCAATCCGCTATATGCGCCGCCCACGCGGGTGATCCCAAACTACGAGATGCTGGGCTGCTTCAGTGTGGTGTTTGTGCCCCCCTGGAAACAGATAGAAACAGTACACTTACATACACTTGCTTGATCTGGCTTGTATTTGGATGTATTTGGTGTAGAACTCTATAAATGTACAACCTCCCCACTGATGGCCTACCTGCACTCCGAATGACTTTCATGTTGTTCGAACTCTAAGATTTAGATCACCTCCTGCGGTTCCGAAGGTCTCACTGACCTCGTGGATCTCACCGAGGAAGATCCGCTTCGAGCTTCACTTCGTAGCTGAAGAGATGACCGACAAACACAAGCTGCAACGCCACTGGGCGAACCAGGGGCTCCGGCGAACTCAGCACTTAATCACCCTCGATTCCTGGGATGAGCCACCAAAACCACTATCATCTTAACATATGTTAACATTAACAATCATGAACATATACATTACCGAATTCGAAATCAGATATTCCATGATATTCCCATCATTTCGGCATTGATCTCCCCAGATTTTTTTGGCGAAAGCTCCGAGGCTTGCTGTTCTTGACGCATTGCTCCCTGCAGAGCACCGTGGATCTCCTCAGCGATCGCTACGTCCTTCTCTTCGTGCACGGCGCAAGGGCCATCTTCGTGGAGAAGTCCATAGCGACTGGGCAACGGGACCAACGGGACCAACGGGGAGGTTTTTCAAAGTGTTAATGTGGGATATCTTAATGGACAAAATGGGATAATCATGGATAATATGTATCATTTATGTATGTATGTATGTATGTATATATATATATATATATATATATATGTATCATATAGATACCTGGGGAGGTTTACCATCAGGAAATGGAGATTCAACCAACCATGTCTGACCAAGAATAAATGGGAAATCATTGGAATGTACGTGGCCATCTGGTCTTGATAGAGGGTTTGGGGCAACAATTGCACTGGGGGCGTGAACTCAACCATGTTTCATGGGGATATTAAATGCTAGAACTTTGACTTGGTCAGCGTTTTTTTTGCGACCGTTTTGGTTTAGGCTTTGATTCCCAAAAGCTCCTGCGAAAGTTGGTTTTTCCAAAGTACTGCTCCCAAGTTCAACTGTTCACTTCATCTACACAACATCTGCTACATCCTTTACATCACCTACATAATCTACATCAACTTCATCTACATTCTAGATCACATACATCATCTACATCTCCTGCATATCTAGTATATCCTTTACATCACCTACATCATCCACATCAACTTCATCTACATGTCAAACATCATCTACATCAACTTCCATCATCAACTTCGATCCGCCACCAAGGCCCATCGCTTCTGCGATCCCTTGGACCTCAATGGGGCCTGCAGCTCCATTGAAGAGATCTGGCGTCGGGGTGCTGGATGCGTGTGACTTGCTGGGAAGGTTTGTTGGTTGAGGATGGTTGAGGATGGTTGGGCATGGTTGAGGTTGGTTATGTCGATTTTGGTTGCCCCCTGTTTGAAGAGCTGTAGGACTTCCAAGTTTGGTAGTTTGGTCTAAATGGGACGTGGGGCACAGGTTCTCGGTTCACGTGTCCCAGGGATGATGTCCAGATCACCCCAACATGGTGTGGATGGTCATGGGCCTATGGGCTCAAGGTCCAGCACGCTGCACCTGATGAAGTCCGGAGTGAACATCCTGGAGGAGGCTGAGTGATAGCGACAGCACTTCAGAGAGTAATGCATGAGTCATCCCCGCACAGGCCGAGTCGCTGGGAGATGCGGAGTGGCCCTGCAGCGACTACATGGCCCGGCAGATGGGGAGATGGTTGGGGAATTGCTGGGGGTTGACCATGGTTTACCCTCAAAAATCATGGGATTTCATGGGATTTCAATGGGATAACATGGGACATATGATGGCTTACCCTCCAGTAAAGGAACACGACCATGAGGAAACCTGCTCGGAAAAATGATCCATACCCCAATTTCCCTTTCAATGGCCCAATGGCCCTGCTTATTATCGTTTGGTCCAACACGAAACCAAGGGTTCTGGGGGATGTTTCATATTGGAAGCAAGTGGATTGGCAGCCGGTCAGGTGGGATTGACCCAGAATTTGGTTGAATTGCAACCATCCCCCCTTGGAGGTTTACTGTTGGGTTCGTCATGGTTTACCAGTCTGCAACATATTAGGATATATTAGGTAGTTACAACAATATTGTAAGTGATACAAACATGCAAGATTGACCATCTACAAGGCGGATACCAGCCGACCAACATTCGGAGGTAAACCAGAAAGGAGGATTGGTTGATGGTTAGGTCTGTGATGCTGCTGATTTGATGCTTATTAGATGGGCATGACGCCAAGCTTTGGGCACCCCACGAATCCACCTGCTCGAAAGTTTTGGTGCTCCGAAGTTGCAGATTTCAGATTTATAGTTCAAAAAACCCACTAGAAATGTTCAGAAATCCAACAGTACCACCATCCAAAGCTATCAGACGATAAGCCGCTTCTGGGCCGAGTCCTTGGACTTGCCGCAGATGCCAGCGGATCAGTTGGTCAAGAAGCTCCCGCCCGAAAAGAGGCACAGCTCGCTGTGCGCGACAGCAATCTCTGTGGAAGTTGGGAATGCCAAAGATTTACCCTCTGGTAAACTAACATAGCTATTGAAAATGGCCATTAATAGTGGATTTTCCCATGAAAAATGGTGATTTTCCATAGTTATGTTAAATTACCAGAGGGTATCTTTCGTTTTTTTGGATCATGTTGTTTCTTTGGGGGGGCTGGTGGGGGTCAACCTGTTGAGCGTCAAGCAAATCGTGTCTGGGGGGACACAGCGGCCAGGCACCTCTACGAGAAGCCGACCTGTCAAAGCCCCCGGGCCATGCAACATAAGGTCCCCGATCCTGCCAACTGGCCACACATCCCAGGGCGTCACATGGCTGCAGGGGAAAGGTAAAAACTACTTGAAGAATCTTGACTGACATGGAACCACCAAAAATGGGCTGGAATGATTGTTCAACACTCAAATAATTTGGCAAGTTTATGCAATTTTGGAGTTCCATCTGTTGACCTGCTGAAAGACGATAAACCGGCAGGATTTGAACCAAATTTCTACCAAACCATGGCCAGTTCGAACAGAGTGGCCTTGTTGGGAAACGATTTCCAACATGCCAGACATTTGAGGTGCACTTTTTGTGGGTTTGTGCCTCTCTAAGCTTTTGGAATCTGGACTTCCCACCTGTATATTGCTGAGAATTAAAGAGATTCATTCAAAATCCAAAGTGTAAATTAAATTTGGTTGTTGAATCAAAATCCATTAATTAATATTATGTTTCAAAATCCATTCACATGTAATGAATCAGCTTTGGATTTCAACCGCTATTCATCGGCCATGCTGAGGTCAACATGCCATCGACAATCGCGGTCACTGTTTGCTGGAACAAGGCTTCTGTGTGCCTAGGATTGCAATCCCGGGTACCTTTCGATGTATCAAAGAATTCAAAACTTGGAAGGTCAAAAAGTGTAGTGAACTTGGATTTGGAAGGTGCTTCTGCTTGTTGGATTCTTGTTGGATTCTTGGCCGCGATTCTTGGTCGTTTTTCCTTTTCCAGTGCCACTCACACCTCCACTCAGGAGTGCTTTCCTCCCTGGCGGGGAGCCATTTGCAACCGGCCGGAACTAGGCGCCGCGTTTGGGACGAGGTTGTGCTGCCCCGGCCCGCCGGGGGGCGTGCTTCAAGTGGCATGAGTGTCTCTCAAATTGTTCCAGAGCAAATTCTGTTGGAAAACCTCCTGAAACTTGATGATTGAAGCCAAATTCCCAATCTATTCCATGGATTTTCATGGGAGATCATGGGAAAACAGGTTTCCTTCACATCCTCCCCCAAAAATGATCACCACATCGGCAGTACATCGCCCCAAGGCCTCCGCGACGCGAACGACCTGGCGGAAGGCATTGACGGTGGCACAGTGATCGTGACGATGGCCTCCCAGCATCGGCTGCACGAGCTGCACTTCGTGCTGTCGAAGCTTGGGATGTCGCCGAGACTCACGTCGCGATGGTTCACCAACAAAGATCTCACCAGACATGGTGATTTTGGATGGTTTAAATTGGTTTAACAAATGGTTTAATGTAATTTAAACCATTTTAAAACTGTGATTTTTAAACATGATCAGAATGGTTTTTCATGGCGATTTTTCAGAGGATTTTCTGGACTTCACCAACATTTGGTGCCAGCTATGCCATCCCATGGTCAAAATGCTTTTTTGGCCAACGATGGGATGATATCCAGTCCCTTTGAAACAGGGTGATTGGTAGGCCTGGTAGGAAATGAGTTACCATGAAAATGGTTTCCCAGCAACTGGCCTATGATCATAATCTATGCCATGCAATTCTATGCAACTCTAAAGTGATCTATGGCTAGCAACTGGTCAGTAACTGGTCATTCATTCAAACATCAGCAGGTCGGGGGTTGGGACCAGCAGTTGGGAAGTGTATTTTTGCATATTTTTGCATCATCTGTGAAGAGCAGGGTCTCCACCACAGACAGTGGATCAGCAGACCAAGGAACTGGTGGGAGAAGTTCAATTCTCGCTTTGATCATCCAGTTCTGATCTTTCACCAAGGTCTATCTCCGCGACAGGTGTGCGGTGACATATCTGGGAGGGCTGAAGCGAAGTTGTACAAAGAGGGCTTGAAGTGGATTATTAGCAGAAGGAAAACACGATGTTTGCAGTTTACTAAGCTACTGTCACTCTTGGTCAAGATCCCATGTTTGTTGGTCGTATCTCCATGCCTCATCACCATCCAAATCGCTGGATGATTCCTGCCACCGGTGGCCACATCGGTGGCCGCAAAAAAGGTCGCCGAGATCCGTCGCTCCTCGGAGAATCGCGTGTGGTTCGCGGACGTGGATCGCTACTTCCAGCCGCCTGGTGATCCAATGCATCGATGAAAACATCGGAGAGTTCCAGCTATAGCTAGGGATAAAGTAGTGATTATAGCCAGCTAATATGACCATTTTATGACCATTATTAATGACCATTATTAATGACCATTATCTTATATCATAGAATTTATGAACCATGATAACATCCATGAATCCATGAAGATCTCAAATGATCTCCAAAAATGATGCATGACTGATTCTTGTGTGATTTTTTGGACCCGGGTAGCCGCCACCAGAGCCTGGTTTAAGGAAGCCTGGGAGACTACCGACAGGGCCTGGCAGATTGATCCAGGCCACGGTCTCTGAGAGCTATCGTCTGATGTGCAGCTCGATGGGGTGGATGGGGTTGGGGCCGTTGGGGGTAGGAGAAAGACACAGAGGTTTCACCTTCCGGTGTCATGAAAATGGTGGGTCAATGGATGTAAATGGTGGTATACAGAAGTGTAAATGGATGTAAATGGATGTAAATGGATATAAAGATGTAAATGACGGATGTTTTTGGGAAATATGGGTGGAAAATCCATCTGTAGATGATTTTCCTGTGAACACCTCCACACTTGGAGGATCACCCCATGGATCGATTCAGTGGTGAGTAAATGGAATTACGGGCCATTTATAAATGGGACGCACGAAATGGGGACTTACGGACTTACGATCAGCAGGGTTATTGACCACTTACGATTCGTGGGATGATCAGGTGATTTTGATATTTCATCAGGAAAGATCGTAAATTCCACTGTTTCATGATAGTTGAGAGAATCACATTTTTCGCACCACATTTCTGGGTAACCCAAAATGTGTTTGTGTGTGTGTACGCTTCAAGGGGGGGTGCGATTCTCACCGAAATTGCGTTGCCGAGGTCGATTCAAGGCCACCTTTGTCCTAGATCAACCTGCACTGCAAGGCTTTGAAGCTTGGGCTGAGTTCAGGGGAGAGGTAGAACGCCACATTTGGATGGTTTGCCTTTCGGTTATCCAACATTGCATTAGAAAACCTAAAAACAACATAAAACAACATTATATACATGGAGGTTTTCATGAGAAAAACAATCTATATGATTCATTTATGATTCTATATGGTGGCTTTTCCATTGCTATGTTTGATTACCAGAGGGTACCCTCCAGTAAAAACAAACATGGCAATGGAAATTGAGACATGGCGGATTCTGCCATGGCCTCGTTGCTGGGATGATTTGTTCAGCCCGTGTCAGCCTTGATTTTGGTCACCAGTGATCTTTGTCTCCTTCCATTTTGTGGTTGCATACGGTTGCAGATCTGTACCTCCTTGGTAAGTTATTTTCGTGCAAGTTGATGGCAGTCCAAACCCACCCTGACCAAAGTTTCAGGGTTTCAGGGGGCCTTGAGCAGCTTTCCGATTGCGTCTCAAGTGCAGCTATCCTCAGAATGAATTTACTGTCCTTGTTCCCATGAGCAGCCTCAGAATTTTGCATGGAACATCATGGAACCATAAAACGAAAGGCTACGGACCGGGTACGGAAGATCATTTGACCATTTGATATCCCTTGATGTCATTTGTCGCCTCCATAAATGTGAGGGACATCCACCCAAACGACCATGCCTGTGCAGCGCTTAGGATTGGATGCTATGGCTGGACTCGGATTCTTATTTCACGGGTCAGCTGGTGGAAGATTATGTGTGGGTCAAAACTCAACTGGCAGAGTTGGGTAGTGAACATCCCGACTCTATTACACATATAAGAGAACATTCCTGGGGTTGAGATATGTACCATTGCCTTGACGAGTTCTTTTACTTGGTGAAAGATTACCATGGCGCCAAGGAGGACCGCTCAATGATTCCGTGTACACTTTCCACGATAGAGACACCTTTGGCCGCCTTTGCTTAGATCAAGTGGCATTTCTAACCCAGCTGATCATGAATCCTCCCCCATTCCTGGGGTTCTGATCCAATTTATACCCGGGAAAACATGGAAAACTCGACATGGTGATGGCCCAGTACCAATCAATATCTGGTGAAGACCCAGGTGAAGTCGAAGAAGATTTTGCCATTACCATGCAACGTCAAAACGCCATCTTCGGGTACACCCACGTGGGACGAGAGGACCCATTGAACCAACAACCTTTCCCGTTCAGACTAGACTGTTAGATGTTATTTGTTGTTTTTGCTAAAATCACGTGGGTAGCACTTTTTATCTCGACCCTATTGATGATCTTCGATGGGAACCATGCTGCTTGTTGAATCTTACGGTAACTCAACCAGACTTCTCAGCTGTCAAATACGGCTTCTGGGCCTCTTATTTCCATCAATACAGGACAGCATTTCCTTAGTACTCGAGCTGTAGATGCGAGGGTTGGATTCTTTGCAAATCACGGAAAATGATGAGTAGTGAGTAGTAATTCACCAGCAAAGTCACCTTGATCAAAACCTATCCATGTCGACTGCTTTCTTCCACTGACCAGTCAGGGTTCCTCAGTTTCGATCATGATTTATCCCAACAGATCAACAGATGTTTTTTCCTTAGGTCCTACCATGCCCCGATTTTAAGTCCCACGTACCACTGGATATCACTGGATATCACTGGATATAACTGGATATAACTGGATCAACGCCAACTGGAGTGCAATTCACTGAGAAATTCTGACATTTGGTGGTTTCGACATGTTTTCTTCACCACTTTCCACGATTTTCGCTGGTTGTGCAGGACGCACCGGTGATCAAAAACTTGTTCGACATTGCGCTGCTGTTTGAGGCGGCGGAACTGGGTGGAAGCACCTCGGAGGAGAGAAGTGATGGCGGCGGTGGAGTCTTTTGAGTGGTGCAGTGATGGTGACGATGACAACGATGACTGGTATTTTTATAATATATTGGTTTTAGTTGGTGTTGTGGTTGTTGTGATTATTGTTGAGAATTATTACATATTATTACTATGTCTACAATGCTGAGTCTTCCAAATAATGATTGTAATAACGAGCAATAATTCCTAGTACCATGAATTCAAATGACTTAATGGTACTAATAGGTTAATACAGTATGTTCAGTAACAATAACTCCTATTAGTACCATGCCAGCAGGATGGTGATTCAGTGAGGTCATGGCCACCATCAGCTCGCCGGTCAGCTCTCCGAGGCAAAGACCGACCACCTGCGGCGATGGCCCAAGATGAAGGTGGCGTGCTGAACAGCGACAGGGCCTTTGAGGAGAGCTGTTGGAGATGGGGGTAGCACTAATGGGAGATCACCCAGAGAACAAACATGAAGATTTACTATGGTGAAATAATCCATAATCCATTGTAATCCATGATTTTTTGGTAATTTGGTGCAGTGCCCCACTAAATGACAAAATGTTGGGATTTCAACATATTTCAACCACCTAAAATAAGCAGCACGGGTCCCAAATCCGGACCAGAGCAAGTCGCCTTTTCGCGCCAGGAAGGCTTTAGCGAGACGTCGCAGAACACCTACTTTGAGCGGATCCTTTCCGCAGCTCGGCAGCGGCAACAGACTCTGGGTGCAGATCTGGTGTTGGCTGAGGAGTAAATGCTATCTTCTGATCCATCAACGACATAGATTGAGTATGATTTTTAATTGTATTGTTTTGTTCAGTCATGTCCAAAAACGCGTCGCCCACCAGAGTTACCCTTCTTCAAATCAGCCTACGGATTTCTAGGGCTCATTGCCTGATGACATTCAGTACATCCAATCCATTTTGCTGACGCCCTGAAGCCTTTCTCCCTCAAAACGCCCTGATGATGGCCGTCTTCAATCTCCAGATCCTCGCATCTCACAGATGATCAGTGACGCGGCCATTTTTTCAAAATTGCAGTCCCCTAAAGAATTGGATATTTGATATTAGATTATATTAGTCATTAGTTGAAACTCATCAATAATTGACACCACTCTATGGGTCTATTGGTATCCCATTAGTTGACATTACTAATTGACAATATTGACACCACTGGTATGGGTCTAGTCCAATTGTGCTGGTGCCTCCGGTGACTGGTACCCTGCTGAGGTGAACTCACCCTTGGAGCGCGGGCATGTGTTGCCCTTTGGTGCGCCAGCCTGGAAGGGCCACGTGCCCTTGACGGAGCCTGGGATGGCAATGGATCAACGGATGGGAGGTTTACCGGGGTATGGCCCATAAAGATATCCAAATCACAAAATAAATCAGAAAAAAATTGCAAGAGTCCCAACATGTTCCCAGGGTTTGTGGAGATACAGAGCCTTGGGCTCCATTCTGATCAACTCTTTGCAATTTGTCAAAGAGTTCGGAGAGATTACAGGTTGAGACCATGATTTGTTTTTTCTTGCTGGATGGCTCAATCTTTTTATCTTCAAGCATTGAGAATGGCAGACTAGAGTCTGAAAGCTTTGCAGGGACGTGGAATTGTTTCAAGGGCCCTTTTGCTGGAGACCAGTGTGTTTAACCAGCAAAAACAATGATTTCCTGGAATCTCAACCCGGCCAAGATGTATTCTTCGATCTTTGAACTTCTCAGCCCTTGAGCATGCAGGACATGATGATTCTGCACATCAACAGCTTCCGCACAGACGCTCTGCGGAGGTTTACGGCCCGGGCACCCAAGCTGTCCTGCCGTCCAAGAGCCACAAGTATATGGTGGATGCCAGGAAGGAGAAACAGATGATTGCAAGGTGTTCATTTTGGATCATATCCATTCTAAAGGTCCAAAATTGGGTGTATACCCAAAGAACAGATTCTAGGATGAGCAGCGGATTCGGTCCCAGGTTCTTCAATTTTGATATTCGGCCTTAAAAGAAGGGAACAAGGACCATCAGATTCTTGCTGGTCAACATCCCCATGTGGTGGTTCATACCATATCCCTTGAAAGGGCGGCAGCGAACTCTGTGGTTTGCTGTAGATGTTCCGTCCTAAACTATAGGAAACCCTATTTTGTTCAATATATATATATATATTTATATATATATATATTGCGAAGCAGCCTCGCTTCAACAGCAGCCACCAGCAGCAACGCCTCTGCTGCTTTTCCCACCAATGGCTCAATCCGCACCGCTGCCCACCGCTGGAGGTGAACC
>Ga0126342_10014964_pt1 | contig 13639 bp, 9 predicted proteins | sample Cyp1metagenome_FD_92528 | JGI IMG/M metagenome (GOLD analysis project Ga0126342, IMG submission 92528) | Coral microbial communities from Lord Howe Island, Old Settlement Bay, Australia - Cyphastrea 1 metagenome | ecosystem: Host-associated > Invertebrates > Cnidaria > Coral ...
CATTCATTCCATTCATTCCATTCATTCCATTCATTCCATTCATTCCATTCATTCCATTCATTCCATTCATTCCATTCATTCCATTCATTCCATTCATTCCATTCATTCCATTCATTCCATTCGTTCCATTCGTTCCATCCATTCATTCATTCCATTCATTCATTCATTCATTCATTCATTCATTCTTTCATTCTTTTTACATTCCATTTCATTTCATGTCATTTCATTTCATTCAATTCATTCCTTTCAATTCCTTCGTTTCAATTCCTTCGTTTCAATTCCTTCGTTTCAATTCCTGCGTTTCAATTCATTCATTTCAATTCATTCATTCATTTCAATTCCTTCGCTTCAATTCCTTCATTTCAATTCATTCATTTCAATTCATTCATTTCATGCATGTCATTTCATTTCAATTCACTTCTTTCCAATTCACCAAGAATTCCTATAAGCAAACTGGTTCCTATAGCCATGTCCTATTTTCGAAACTTCCGCCCCGGCTTTGCCGGGCACTACGGTACATATCTATGTAATTATTGGGTAGAATAATTAACCCCCCGAACGAATCTTCAACAAACAGGGGTCTTGAACAGCTGGAATGTTTCGTCCACAGGTTTTCCAACCTGCTGGTCCAGTGGAAAATGAACGGCCTGGAAGATAAGATTCCAACCTGGAATCCTCAATTCCATAGCCCCATCATCACATGATGTTTCCGGTGAACAATGAGGGAAATCCCCACTGCCATTGTTGACCAATCGAGTCTTTGGTGCGCGAAAGATCTATGCTGGGGGCTCTACGCCAGCTCGTCTTGCAGCATAATTCCTGAGATGGAAACAAACAAAAACTTCAGAAAATAGTAGCCGCTCACAACTTGAAGTCCGTGAGTTTATCCAGCGAAACTTGGCTTGATTTTTTCCCTGTTGTTGAAATTCCAGCCTGAAATCAGGCTGATGGTGCAAATTTTGGTTTCTTCACGTCTCTATCATTTCGGGGTTATGTCCTCAATTTAGGAAGGTCATTTCGCCAGTTTTCGCCTCGAAATTTCCAGATCATCTCCCAAAAGGATGGGTATGGCTCAAACAATATGAGCTCAAAAATCGCATCCATCAATTCAATACCCATACATGTCCCAATATTGGTTCACCAAGTAGTGAAAAATGACCACACAAACATCCACAAATCATCACAAATCACCCAAATTCGAACATTCACCCAAATTTGCACCGTTCAAAAAACGGTGAAATCTTGAAAAAAACGTAGCTCCACAACGCCCCGAACAGCCCCACGGTTGCCCAGCGTCGCAGAGCAGATCTCGGAGCTGGGGCCGAGGCCAGAGACCACGGCCGCAGGCACCTGGCTGTGTATATGGTATATACCTACGGTACTATGGTGTAAAATATCTATATGTGTATATGGTATAGTGATTCTTATATATCTATGATAGATATAATATATATATGTCATTGTTATATCTATATATGATAAATAGTATCTCACTGTTATTGTTGTATATCTATGGTATACTTATAGTGATCGTCAACCACTAGCTAATTAATGTTAATTTTGTGGGTCAGAGTTTGGCGCGCGCAAGTGACCTGATTAGGGAATACACTTTGAGAGGCCAATGCGCTTCTCGATATAAACGTCAGGAAAGCACTGTGACAATCCTGCGCAATCCTCTGAAATGGAAGGCATCCAGCTAATAAGTGTTATAGATTTAGCTAAATTTTGCCAATAATTTTAGTTTTACGTACAGTAGCTAGTAGATGCCAATAGTGATAGTCATGATACAATATCTAATAGTTATGATTTATGATCGACAATAGAGTTATTAGCACTACAACTGGTATGTGATATTTATTGTGATATATATAATTGATTTATTGTTGGTTAGCTAATGAATATGTGTTACCCTCTTGTAATTTGACAATTAGCTATGGAAAATCACCGTGATTAACAGGGAAAACATCAAACTAAATGCGCCGTTTTCAAAAGCTATATTAAATTGGTGGAGGCTATTAGCAAAAATCGGGCTGATGAAAGAAACAACAAAAATATTTTTCTTGCATTGTTTTGCTATATTGATCTATATTGTTATGTGCTGTTTCATCTATAGTCTATAATCTATATAGTTCTAGTTGTATCATGTTCTACCCCAGTTCTTGACAAAATGCTGGAATGTTTGGATGCACCAAACCAATGATCTAATGATCAAATGAACAAGTCGCATCCCCAAGTGTGGATCACATTCAAAGCTCCATTCCAGAACATCGACCCGGGAGTATCAAAACTATCATGTGGATTTCATTTTTCTGATATGTTCATACATTTTCATACATTTTCTGGATACTGCGAAACACCTCAGGCTGTCTTTGGTCCTCAAAAATCGCAGCCACATCTCAGGTCGTGGAAGTTGACTCACCTCACAGCCAGGCCTCATCTGAGATGGAGCTATCTCCAGCTTTAGCAGCCTCGCTGGTCCAGGAGTGGGATATCATCATCCCAGGTGGCCATGTCCTGAGGTCCCCAAACATCTCGAGTAGCCACGGATACAAAGAAACAGTCCATGTCCTTGGCTGAGCTTGGTCATGTTGGTTCTTTCAGAATCCATCATCTTTGGGTTGTGCATCTCAAGTCTCTGCTCCCTTTTTCAAGTCCAATGATGTATAATGATGTATTATTATGTATTATTGATGTCTACTATATACTGTACTAAAGCGGTCTACCCATGTCTACCCCCTATACCCTTCAGTACTCAAACATGAGATGGGAAATCCAAAAAAAAACTCGCCATGGAGGTTGACTTCACATCAGCCAAAAGGCCAGATGAGCCCACAGTGCAGGAGCATCCTCCGTCCACAATGGAGCCAACTCCTCAGGACAGCGAAGCCACCATCACCAGCTGGGATCGTCACACAAAAAACATAAATATTCGCCGAAATAGATATCGAATCATCAGATATGGTTAACAAAAATGTTGAAAAAAGAAAACACCAAGAAATCTTCATAAATCTTAATAAATCTATGTATTTTACCGCTTCGAAACAACTGAAACCGCCAACCTTCGACGATTTTTCCGTCGTGGAAAGTTTCTTTTTCCGCACCTTCCGCAGCTGTTCCGTGTGTTCTGGCGGCATCTGACCTGAAGCCGATAGGGGGGGACTCGTCCCAAAACTTACCAGTTCACTGGGGTATTTCACGGTTATACCTGGCTTGGTGCAGAAGATTTACCCTTCGTCGAAACGAAACTTGAAACATGTTCGAAACCATGGTCTTTACATGGTTTTTACCATGGGTTTTTACATGGTTTTTGTCATCGACGGATGTCCTGCAATTTGTGTCCAAAAAGTGTCATGAAGGGATGGGCAGCACCCGGTACATGGGATGGGATCCACCTGCTCCACCACGCCAGCACTCGAAACGTTCACGCCAGGTGCCAAGAAAGTGCAGTCCTAAAAAAAGGCGTCCCGGCCAAGGTGGATGGTTTGGGAAAATCTACAGTTGAAATGAGATCCTGAGATCATGGTTTTACCATGTTTTACCATGGTTTACCTATATGTTTACCTGTCATAAATGTTGGGGAGGTGACCTGTAATATGTGAGCATTTCTGGAGGCTTATGCTTCATCAACAGCCCAGTGGACCATGATACCATGGTGGTGGGGGGATCATCCAGGAATCATCGAACATTTCGGCAGATCTTATGGATTTTCCGTGGAAATGGATGGTTTCCCCATGGATTTCCCCATGGATTTGCTGCTGGGACCGTTTTTTTTTGAGACCCAAACGACTGGCCCTGTGGAACTCTGCCACCTTCGCAGCCGGCAGTTCCTCCCGCAGCGATCTTTGGAGGTGGTGCAACCATGGGCGATCTTTGTGGGGATCTCTGGTAATAACTGACATAACTATTGGAAATGGCCATTTATAGTGAGTTTTCCCATTGAAAATGGTGATTTTCCATAGTTATGTTAGTTTATCAGAGGGTATCAACCAACAATGGGGATAGAAACCGCAAACCTGGTGACAACCTGGTGACAAAGATATTGGGATATCAATTCAGAAGTGATGAGTTTTCCCCAATTTAGACGGCACAGTTGGGAAAATCCTGCTCATTGGGAAAATAGCTATCCCTATACCTAATATGATGGCTCATCATAATCCCTCATAAACCCGGAAGCATAGCACCTGAAATTCATCCATCAACAGGGGGTATGTGGCTGACATCATCCCCAGGCCAGTCCTTGGAGTTCGGTTTTTCGAAGGATTCACCTTCGACATCAGACGCCCCTGGCATCAGGATCATTAGATCATTAGATCGTCATTTCCAGCTGCACACTCCAAGATTGCTATTAAATAAAAAAAACACACAGTTGTTAGGTACCGTAAAGCATCGAACCAACACGTTCATCCATTTTGCATAGCGATGTGAAACTACCAGAGGCCGGTTTCCCCTTCGAATAAAACTGCACCTTCACTTTCCATGTCGACTTGTGTTAAGAGCACATCATCCTGCGGCTATAGCCGGAAGGCTGCAGATACTGCGGAGAAAATATGAGTTGCAGTGTTCATTCTCAGTCCTGAGTGGGATGTTCTTGATGTTGTCCGGCATCGGGCTTTGCTCTTTGAGAGAAGAATGACGTAATGCAAGACCTTGGCTGCAGATCCAAAAACTTCACTGGCAGAAATTAGACAAATGAATAAGGGGTTCAGCGGTATCGGTCATTTTGACCATTTCAAAGAAAGCCAACCGGGAAAACCGCAGACTCTTAATGACCATGTCAGTAGTCACTCAATCTCAAGAATGGTGCTTACTATAAATATATGTATATATATACATATATTATATATATACATATATTATATATACACACCTGGAAAATGACTTAGGACTTAAGCCCCAGGCCCCTTCTCAACCTGCGCAGTCATGGCAGAATCAAAGAGTTTGTTGAAATACAATATATATATATATACAGACCAAGCCGGGTTTCACAACCAATTTCTGGCTAAATTTGAGGTTTTTGAGTGTGGTTCCAACATTAGTAATTTCCATCCCAAACCGATTGCTCGTTTTCATTGAAGGATTCGTCATCCCAATGTATGCATTGTCTTGTGTGGCAAAAAAAAAACATTCGAAACCACAAAGCACAGGCATCCAGCACACAGAAGATCGTTTTGTCCATAGGGTACATTAAAATCCCATGATTTATCATCATTTTCCCATATGTCTCCTCTTAAAATTGCAATGTATGGGTGTATATAACCCCCATGTTCAAACCCAAATGTTCCCTGGATCCTCGAATCCACATCATCTGCTCGCCTTCCGAAAATCAGAGGCTCCCAATGCGAGTCTGGAGCATGGAAAGGGCGAGCTTACCTGTCCACTGTCTGTCGGAAAAATGGGATGCCGCATATGAAAAATACCCTAGATCCCTTGATTGATTAATCGCCATTATCTATATATAATGCATATATGTATATACATATGTATATGTATATATATATGTAGATATATATATATATATACGTATATACATATATATATATACAGATACATATATATACATAGATATATATATACATATATATATATACACATATGTATATACATATATATACATACATACATACATTTACATATGTGTACTATACATATCTATACATATACTATTATAGACATAAATATATATATATATATGTTATATATATATATGTTATATATATATGTTATATATATATATATGTTATATATATATACGTATATTATGTACTGTATTTCTATTATCAAAATTGCCATTTGGGTGATATGTATATAATATATATACATACACACCCCATTTTTAGACACACCCATTTGAATAGGAAAACGATACCAGTGTAAATGTCTTCTTGGCTCTGAAACTCAAACGAGAGTACTGAGGCAAGCCGCACGCTCCAGAAGCATCTTTTTAGCCTCACGTCAAACACTATGGGGGGGATGGTGAACCATCATTGAATCCGGGGGTGTGAACCGAGCTTGAATCCAATCTCCCCATGGATCGCTTCAGATATCTTCAGATGCATCTTGGAGTGTACTGCTACTTGCTGCATTCATCGGCATTGTATCTCAAGTTTCCTTTCCAAGTGCATCCACTGCTACAATGTTTGCAGCCGCTGGGCCAATCTCGCCTGTGGCAATGGAACATTCCACATCTTGCTGGCACTGACTGTTTCAAAGACTTTCAGTTGGATAGAGATGCCAAATTGGAGGATTCAGCAAAGGAGACACAGGTTTGCACTGTTCAAAATCTCATCACAAATTTGACAAATCTTGCTGATTTCAAGCATTAAATTGTCTCTATTTTGGCAAACCAAGTTTGATACTCAGGCGAGAAGGGTAGCACGGCCTTTGCTCTGCAAATCTGGGAAAGCCATTGAGCGGCTAATGGTCTTTGTCAACTCCTTACAAAGGCGGACTGTGAATTCCGGCTGGTTCGACCCATCCAAAAAATTCCTTAGTCAAAGTGGACTTGTCATCGGGCTGAAATACAATCAGATGCTTGAAACATGTTGAATCACCAGATTCGAAGCAAAACTTCGTGTCTTGAAGCCTTCAATGCCTTCAATCTTAGTCTCAGACAGAAGTACGACCTGCCATCCAGTTGCGTCCGTGATCCTGCACTCAGAACATCAAAGTGTTCGCCAAATAAAAAATGCTCCGGATGCACATGTGGCTTTTGTTTAGAAATAGGATGAGATAGGGTCTATCATGGGCTATCCCAATCTATTGTCATGGTCATGAGCAAATGATGTTTTGGTGCACTGGGAAATTCCAAAAATGTTCATGCACAGCATGCATCACGCGCAAAGCACCCCACAGGTCCGAGTCGAGACGGCCGCGGTGGTATAAGACCAGACTGCGCGGTTGGCGTGTCGGATCCTGCAATTGTAGCCGAAGAGTGGGGAACAGTTGCCGATGTTTGCTCACTTCAGAACTTTTAACACCATTTTCACCATTTTCTTCAAAAGATCCCCTACCTTCCAGCTTCCTCACCATTCCTCACCTACAAAAAAATAGCCATCAAATTTCAGGGTTTGTTCTTTGGATTGGAAGGTATCCCACCCTGCTCCAACCGAGGTTGCTTCGAAGATCTCCTCCCGAAGACGTCCAACCAGTTCTGTAGCCAGGCTTGTAAGCCAGGGCTCCAAGTCCGAAATACCTCCAAGTCCGATATTGGTACTGTACAGGTACCATTTATCAGGGGCTGTTTGTCCAAAAATGATGGATACCCCCAAATCATCCTAAATCCATGCCATCTTTAAGGGAAGCCTCATGGTAACCCACAGGATTTAAGGCATTCTTCTGACAGTCACCTCTTGTTCAAATACTTACCCGCGCGGTGCAGACTGGGAAGATCAATGGAGATTGATATTATCCAAAATGTAGCTGTTATTAATATACCCTCTGGTAAACTAACATAACTATGGAAAATTACCATTTTAATGGGTACAGTAAATCAACTATCAGTGGCCATTTTCAATAGCTATGTTAAATTACCAGAGGGTAAAATATGGGACTTATCGGAGATATGATAAGCATATTGGAAATCTTCTAACGGTTAGATAACGGTTAGATGGGGATATGTGTTCGCCAGACAGGGCCGAAAATCAGGGATATGTTCCTTATTTTGCAATTTTCACAGAGGAAGAGGCTTTGCAAATCACTTCGATACCTGGATGCCAGCTAAACATATACAGGGTCCAGTGGATATGTTGGCTATGTCAAAAATCCATCAAGAGGCTGTTCCGTCCGCAACAATTAATGGGGATACGATATGGGCCAGAACCAAGAGGATGTTCGATAAACACGTCTGACCAATATTTTGGCATACCAAACAATGGGGGAACAGGATCACACATCCCATGGACATGGCCAAACTTAGATATGATACCCATTGATACCCTACCAAAAAAAAAAGTATATATATATATGTATATGTAGTTGGTTAATTAGTAAACATGTTCAGTTATCCCAAAAGGATCAAACATCATCAAACAATGCTACTAACCAAAACGATCCATCCAACATTTCCCCAGTTGTCCCCAGAATTTCAATTCCGTCTGGACTTCAAATCGTTAAGTCCTCTGGTGACAATGCTGATCTTTGTCCACATTGTCGCTCCCTATGTACAGGATCCAACCGGTAATCTAACATGGCTGGCTCGAAAATTCATGAACCATGCTTCCAGTAGTGTTTCCATCCTCCAGATTTCCACTGCCAGGTATGGATTACCAGTAGTTCAGCAAAACTATGAGCTGCTACAGATCTTCTCAGCACCAAGGATGACCAAACAAGTCATCCAGTCAACCGTTGGTAGGGACTGGAAATTCCCTCATCATGTGGACTTCCACCTTCCAGCACGCGAGGACTTTCACCCTTGGTCGACTTGATCAAGAAGTGAAGAGCTTGTTTGTCACAACATGTCACAACAAATGGGCTGCAACCCAGAAAAATAAGGCCAAATAAGGCTCTGGACTTATTTGGATGTTTGAAAGTGTTGCTTTTGGTGCTGGGCAAAACAGTGACATGGGCTCTCTCCAGTTCTCTGAGCTTTCCGCAGCCAGGGTTGAAAAAGTATTTTGTCGATTCCTGATGGACATGTTGGAGATCCAAAGAAAAGAACCATATTAGTGACATGGTCCAATGGTCAAAACAACTCATATGGTCATCCATTGGCCTATGTTTAAACTCCTAGTCTCAGCTCTGAACAAAACACTCACATCATGGTTTTCCCCTGGCCTCAGCAAGTGTGCCGCTTCCTGCTGGATCCTGGAGCCAGGATCTTTATGGATCATTCCTGGTGGAATGGAGGACTATAATATATACCCAATATATGTATATATACAAATCACAAACAGACAGTACAAACAATAAGAGAGTTTTGCTTGGGTAAACTTATAATGTTCAACATTGAGTTCTATTAAGCCACTATTAGTTTAAAAAAAAAAAAACTCAACATTGTGTGCTATTCATGCACTACTAGCGTTGCATGAAAACGCTATTAATGGCTTATTAGCTTAAATATGTTTTTGCTATTATTCACTGATTAGCGAGGGCTACATTCGGCAATCTAAACTGCCCCTATTAAGCACAGATTAGTGGTCGGGGTAACAACGGATAAGACAACGCAAATTAAGGGTTACATTGGTTCAAATAACAGGGGGTAGCTCACAGGGGGGTAGCATAAAGTTTCATGATATGTATATAATTGACTATACTTTACATATCAGATTTTGGGATAATACTGATAAATCTATGTGCATCGATTTTGTACATGATATGTTCTCTATTCTTATCTGACTAAGCCATTTAACCAACCATGACCAAGAGTGCATTTTACAGTACATCATCCCAAATAGAGGTATACCATGGTATAGCCCATTTCATAAACCTCTACAAGGCATGCTTCATTCTTGGGTTTACCGCATTAGATCTAATTTCATGAAGCTCTGGAAAATCACCATGCTTAATAGGTATATCTACAAATTGGTAAGTTTTCCATAGCTGAGTGAAATTGCCAGAGAGCATATGTATATATATATGCACATATATATTGTATATATATATATACATATATATATATATACAGCAAAGCAACCTCTAAAAGATATAAAAGTAATTTATCACAGGGATCTGGTAGGATTTTACTTTTCATGCCTTTTCTAGGAGGTTAGTATTATCTTAAGGAAAAAAAAAAAGAAAAAAAAAACACGCTCGCGAACTCAGAGAAAACTTTCGCGCGGTCTCATGTTGCAACACTGGCGGACTTTGTAATAAACAATCCCTACATGGACTTTTAGATGTAGTATCACATATTCACTGTCATGTCCGTCGAATGATCTTTCGAACAAATCCCTCTCTGATAGTAGTTGAGTTGCAGTTCACCAATGCATTCCATCTTTTTTTTGAGTTGTTCGAACGTCAGGGAGCTTTTGGTTCAACATGTTCAATCCGAGTCCTTGGTTAGGCTAAGTTCCCAAATATATCTGTGTATATATATATACGTGGTTGGAAGAGAAACTGCATGAAATTCAAGCACTACATCTAAATCTTTATGTGGTTCGATCACATTCACATAATCGAATGCCGATACTATGCATCTATACATGTTTTTCATAATTCAACCACCTATACATATATCCAAGATTATCCAAGTACTGTTGGTCGTATCTCCCATGACTTCACTCCATCATCACCCGGCAAAAAAATCACTTGCACCAACATTTGACAATGTTCTTCAGGGGTGGAATCAACGCGTTGTCAACCATCAAGGTGCACAAATATAGAGGGACTTGGGGACAGGTGACGGTTTATTGCATGACATGGGGGCCAGGTTTAGGGTTTAGGGGAATTTGAGCATGGGGACAGGACAGTCCGGGGCAAGGAGACAACCGTTTTTGGGGCAAGGGATATGCAATCAACATCAATCAACACAAAAAAAAACAACCATCAACTTCAGTCCTCAGCTTCCTGAAAAGTCGTACCGCTAAGGTGCCACTGCCAAAGATATAGATGATGACGATGGCCCAAAAGTATAGATATCCTGGAGATGGAAGACAACCCCCCCAAAATGGCAAGGCAAACTTAACCGGACAACGGCTTGGATATGGGGCTTTACCCAAGAAAAGTTGCGAGATTTGGGTATATTCACCACAGAAATGCATAAACATATGGGTGTCAACCAACAATTATCAGCTTTTTCTCGTGTTTGATACAGTATCTACCCAGATTTACCCATTTCTACAAAATCCTACTGCAGGCACTTACCCAATTACAGCCAGCGATTAAAATTGCAAAGATAACATGCAGAGGCATAGGTCAAAAGCCTGGTTGTGAATCTTCAATTTTACCAATGTGTCCTCCCATGCAGTGTAAAGGCTTCGGCATTCCACCGCAAAGCTGCGGCTTTTGGGGGTGGGAGACCAGTGGGAGACCCAGATGTTTTCAGGAAAAAGATGAATAAAGATGGTACCAATTATGGTGGGTCAACTAAAGCAAAAAGTATCAGCATGGTTTGGGCCGGGTGGAATAAGAAACATGCTGGTCAAAAGTTAAGGTATGGTAAGGTAAGGTTGTCAGCTCACCTGAATCCGACTTAACGCAGAAAATAGGGAAGAAATAGGGATTTGAAGCACCAACAATTTGTCATGGTTTTCACTAACCACCAAGAATTGGTAAACAGGAAGAGATTGACCCAAAAAATTAGCCCATTTTGGTAATGGTCAAGATGTGGATTGAGAGACCCTTTATGTTTTTAAAAATCGTCTGATGGCGTTTTTTCTTTTTCGATCAGCGTTTCGTTGGATCGCCACCAGACGGAACTGTTGAAACGCCGTTTTTTTCAGCTCGGCGTCCATACTCCAATTTGAGCTCAGGGATGGTTGGATCACCATCAATGGCAAAGTTCATGCCATAGACACCTGACCGGTTGGGATGTGAAAATGGACAGCTATTTCTGGCTTAAACTTAAACATGCTATAAATTGATTATGTGTTTTGTAATATGCTTGTACATGTTTGTACAAGATCTCTACATCTATATCAATGTATTGCACATATAGTTGTTACATATCTATATGCTTGATACATTTTACATATCTACATAATGTCTACATAACGTATGTTTTGTTTGTTGTACAGTAGATCAAAAAATGGGGAAGCACTGTCCACTGATCTGAGGTCTCCACCGGCCAGGAATTGGACCGGAGCAAACAAAGCAGTTGCCGTTGTCAACACAAACCTGGGTCGGGAGATGGTCGGGAGATAAGTTGACCAGTGGAATTTTGCTGAATTCTTGGGAAAATATGGAAAAAAAAGGGGGCAGGGAAAATCGAGTATCCGCTCAATAGCGCAATGAGTTGAATATCGGAAAATCATTGCGCCATATGGAGTTGACCACCTTTTCATTTCAAGATTTTCAAGGGAGTAAGACTCATTGAGGCCATCACAACATACCGGCCATGGGAGTTGGGAGTTGTACCTCTAGAAATGCTTGATGCTCAAGGCTTTTCACTGTGAACATCTGTGAAGATTCACCCACTTTGCAGGTGAAATCCCCATGTGTCCATTTGTTTCATTTGTTGCCAAAAAAAGGCCGGTAAATCCAACTTCTTTGCTGGTGAAATCCCCATGTTTTAGGGTTTTTAAAGCCCCAGAAGCAAGATGTCATTCAACTTCTGCGCATGTCGATTTTGCTTCACCTGCTCGATCCGTTCCGCTTCCTCGTGGGAACGAAAAGCACGTTGCGAGTGAGGCAACGGAACTCGATGCGTCAGTGGTTTGGTGATCCACGGATATTTGAAACGTAATGGTATATATATATATAGTTGGATATATAACTAACGATATAAGATGAGTTTGTACAAGATTATGAATACATACAGGAGAATTGATGATCCATGAGTCAATGACCCTGGAGGATTCATCGGAGTAACTGGACCCTGGTCCTGTACGTGGCTTATGGATATGGCTCACATATTTTTCCATGGCGTATACCGAGTTATACCGAGTTATACCTGTTGCCAGTTGCTCATCTCCTCCAACACTAATCATTTCTCAAACAGCCTCCCAGCAACGACTGTCCTTAGCCACCCTTCTCTGTGCGGCATGTTCACGACTGAGAGCAGCGTCATAGGCGCTACTGAGGGCGTTACACCTGCCGCGGCATCACGGAATTGGCCAAACATGAGGCGATTGGGGTCAGAATCCCAGGCCTGCAAGGATAAACAAAGATATAGATTTACTGATGAAACTCATGATGCATTGATTCCTAATTAATAGATAAATATATAATACCATTAAAACCACCAATCGGAAGTGCTCAGATCACATAGCCACGTAGCACCTCGGAGCAGGAAAAGAGCAACCAGTTGTTTCAAGTTGCCATGGACCGCGAAAACTTTCCACTTTTTGGACAGATAGGACAGGAGGGAGACGACAGCACAGTCCAATTCATCCCTGGATTCAGCCGGATCTCCATGGGGAGTTTTGTAAGGCCGGATCAGCCGCTCAAAAACACAAAATCGCCCCCGCGCCGCGATGCGCCGCGCCTCTCGATCAAATGACTGGCATCTTCTAGAGCTCCATCCACATCATCGGAAACATCCTGCAGATATCCCGTCAGCCTGGCCGACGACATGACATGACATGACTCACCGATGTTACACTGTTCACCTGGCGCCCTCCCCATGGCACTTATTCTTTCGGTGTTCAGAGATGGCCGATGAAACCAGCGAACGACGTTGGAATATCCGGAACAGAAAGAACGGATGAGTCTTGTTTCAGAAATAACACAAGATTCTTGGCCAGCGTCAGATATATATATATATTAATTTATTTATTTATTTATTTATTTATTTATATGGTGTATTATATTTATATTTATATTTATATTTATATATATATATATTTATATCTATTTATTTATATTTATTTATATATATATATATTATGTATGTTGTGTGTGTGTTGTGTGTGTGTGTTATATATTATATATTATGTATATATTATGTGTATTATGTTTGTATTGTATATATATATATTATATATAATATTATATATATATTATATATTATATAATATATATATAATAGATAATATTATATATA
>Ga0126342_10014965_pt1 | contig 13639 bp, 14 predicted proteins | sample Cyp1metagenome_FD_92528 | JGI IMG/M metagenome (GOLD analysis project Ga0126342, IMG submission 92528) | Coral microbial communities from Lord Howe Island, Old Settlement Bay, Australia - Cyphastrea 1 metagenome | ecosystem: Host-associated > Invertebrates > Cnidaria > Coral ...
ATATATATAGATATATATACTGTGAAACTTGGATGAGGCTTTGTCAAGCCCAATGCCAGGAAAACAAACGAAAGGTTCCGGAGTCTCCGCTACTCACTGCACGCAGAGGGGGGCTGACGGTGTATGCAACACCCTGGTCCCAGAAATGGGGCCGCCGTTTTGGAAGCCTTGCCTTCTTCCAGCAATATTGCGGCCCCGTTTTTGGGGCCAGTTCTTGGCCCCATTTTTGGGACCACGAAAGAGCAAACAGGAGCTGGACGGTCCTGACGGCCCGGATTTCGTCCATTTGCTGGCGCCAGCCATCCTTCTGCAATGCAAGCCGCCATGGACACACACACACACATCCATATAATATATATATATATATCACTACACATTATTGTAGAAGTATTTATATATTGTATCCAGTTGTCAAATATTTACGAACGCTTCAGGGATCCTCGCAGCATCGAACGACGAAACGTTGAGAACGGTTTGGTTAAAGAAATGTCAGCAGAGCGGAGACATCCGGGGGGTTCCGAGCTAGGCGATGCTTGAAGTCCTTGTTTGTTGATGGTTTTACGATTCTGGGCAAATTATTACGACCTCACTGCGACCCCATTGGAGTCATGGTTAGTAAGGTGAATTATTATAATTTCCCAGATGATTGATGGTTGAGCATGGGATTGCGCATGGGATTGAATCCAGAGGTTGGTAGTTGGTAAATCTTTGTGTTTTTGGATTTTTAACATCACTTTCTGTTGGAGATGAAAAACATGCCCACCGGTAGGGTGATTTTCAATGATAACATCTGCCAAACCCAGTTGAACAACCTCATGATTGGTGATGCCCTGGGTCAACCTGGCTGCAGCTGGGTGCATGTTAGGATATGTTAGGTCACTGGATGGAGAGGGATCATTCAGATTCTCAAAGCAAAGACTGCAACGTTGCCTATTCCAAATTTTAAATTTCTTCCCGAAAGATAGACAAATCTTCACCATCAACATAGTACTTCGAGGATCCTCCCACAGATCTTATCTCATGAGTAACTGGAGTTGTAACCTCTTTATAGAAAGACACAACCCCAGTTCACTGTTTTTTTTTGCATTTATGATATATTTTATGGTGGTTATTAGGTGATTTAGCCGGCAGTTGGGGGACGAGCCCCGGGCCCACCAGTTTCCCAATCTCCGATCCAAGTTGGATCCTGGTTGTCGCAGGCCTCCAGGCTACAGAGGCTCGGGGGAAGCAGTGGAGAATCACCAGTCCACGGCGGTTCGTGGTTCTCAAGGCCTTCACTTCCACAACTTCCACATGCTCCCTCTCGCAAGATTTGAAATATGACATGATATGACATGTCTAGATATTCTGTGGGTGTAATTGTGTACAATGTAGGGATTTGCATGCTGTAAAATACTGTAAATACATGCATTCATGCATGCAATTGTAACGTTTGCGCCTCCAAAGATTGGGCGATGTGAATATTGTGAATTGGATTTTGGGCCACCTGTGTGAGTTCAGAACCCCGGTGAGGTCTCCATGAGGGGATTGGTACACTTGCAACAAAACAAATCCCTGACTGCTGAAAATCAATGGAGTCAACATCCGGAGTTTCTCATGATACTTATCTGAGAGTGATAGTTGTAACCCCTCAATTCTTGAATTGTTTTCAGGCGTGTGATATTCCCAGATAGGGACCGCTCCAGTGGTGCTGTAGAGGCCACACCGAGCACAGCCATGCAAAACGGAGGACCTGTTGGGAAGCGATGGTCAAAGATGGAAGCACATCGTCACGTCCAGTGCCCTAGCGCCGAGGGAGCCTTGAATCAGTTCCTATCCAATACTAATTAACCTAGATTAACCCTGGATTTTCTGCTGTGGAAACGAATAGCAACTACCCACCCAGCATAAAGACCTAAGCGGCCTTTTCCCCATCCACTTTTTTTTGGTTGGGGCCCCTGAGGCAAAAACCGAAGCGCCATTTGGATCAACGAAAGGTATACTGGTTGGTGGTTTCAGCATGTTTCAGCAATTTCTGTTTTGCTCTCAACCCTTTTGAAATGGTGATTCTAAGTGACTCGCCTATTTTTTCCCTGGTTCGGTTGCCAGAAGCTTCACTACTTACCCTCCAGTATTCAGCTCCCTTGGGAAATGCGGGCCATGTAGTTCGATGATTGATGACAGCAACCCAAGCTTTGCCGCATTCTATACCATGTTTTCCGGTAAAATCATCATTTTACCCTCTGGTTATTTAACATAGCCATGGAACATGGCCCATTTATAGATGGTTTACCTATTAAAAATGGTGATTTTTCATGGCTATGTTAAATAACCAGATGGTATATCATTTTAGATCTAGTAAGATTGAGGCTACTTGGAGGATCCATGATTCACCCACTATATCGATTAGTCTGTATTTCCCTACAAGGTGGTGCCCCCCCGGCCGTTATAGGTTAGTTTATAATCCCCATATAATCCCCATAAACCCTGGTTGCAGTTTTGTTCACTAAGTTCACTAGCTTAGCTATCATAAAATCAGCTATAAATCCCATCAAAAACACATTTTTTTGCTGGTCAAACATGGTTAAACTATGTTAAACCATCATTTTCCTGTGGGTTTAATGCTTAAATTCCCATGTTTGCCGCTTAAAATCTAAATTTTTGCAGATGAAATCAGCATTTTCCCAAGGTTTTCCTACGGTTTTCCCATGGTTTCTCTCCCAGGAGCTGGCACGCGCCAGACGTGGCCTCCGCGTCCCACGGAGCGTCCGCATCCGCGACGGACGCGGCGTCGGCACGACAGGCGCACCGGCGACTGTTCACCGGCGGCAGTAGAATTCAGCAATATTTATACGGAGGTTTCCTGAAATGGAGGTATAATATGGTATAATCATCCATTTAGAGATGGATTTTCCATGATTTTCCATGAAATAATCCATCCATTTTGGGGTGTAACCCCACTTATGAAACCCCCTATATGTACATCATAATGTAACATAGTCAAAGGAAATTTAGTTGGAAAACATCCGAGTACGGACGATTGTCATGGCATTCTCACCATCATGTCAACCATCATCATAATGCAAGATAGTATATATGTATACATAAACATAGCTATAGGGTTTAGGTTTTACAACTTTCTCAACTTTTCAGATACAGATATGTTTATCATACATATATATATATATACATAATTATATAATGGACTGGTTGAACGTAGTATACGCACCATAGAGATGGTATTAGTCTCCAATTTTTTAATGGCCATGAACTGGGTTAAAACTGAACTGCTAAGGATGAACTCAATGCAAGTAATTGTACATGGGAGCAATATGGGTATGTGTTTGTTCAACAATGTGCATTGAAACCCATTTATGGCTATGCAAAAATAAGAATAACTATATGTTGAAGGCCTGCAAATGTAGAGGGACAAGGTTTGTTTGGGCAAATTCATTGTGCCACTACCAAAATTTGGGTATATTGCTCATATCGGAAGATGGTTTGCAATCCATTATATTATAGGGGGTTCCCATTATGGGATGGATGACCATGGCACATGTACCATGCTTTGCCATGGCACATATTGATTTCATCAAATCTTGGTTGGCTGGTTTAGTGTATTGGCCCCATGCTTTCCCACTAATGAGAATATATAACGGGGATATCCATATTATATATACATATCATGCTACCCAGCAACAAAAACTGGGCTGGGTGTTTCAAGATTAGTCATGGCTATGAGTATCGGCGAAGTGTTATATCAACGGGCTAAATCAGGATATATAAAAAACATGCCAGCTGCAGAATGTATCACCTACATTATATGTGTATGTACACACACACATATATATATATATATGTATTCCCCTGAATCCCACTGCCTGTTGATCTCTGCCCACGAACGACGACAACGACGACGAACTACCGAACGACTTTGGCTACGACGGCAATGAGGCCTGGAGAGGATGGGGTGTCTGGGTTCCAATGGATTAATGGTAGTTATATTTACGATCGAACTAGTGAACACCATTTGTATAAGCGAACTTAGTAATGTCAAGCACAGATTGGTATTCTTCCTTGGGCGGTTGATCATTGGTACCATTTTAGTAGCAGATGACATCACTGTTCAGGTCAAGGAACCCTCTATTTAATCAACCAGGGTTTGCTAATCCGGAGTTGACATGAATAAACCCCTATAAGCCCTTCCTATTTACAGGAAGACCTTAACCAACCACGTTCTCATGGGATGGGATAGAAGTATTTTTAGTGGCTCACTTGGTCATGTTCAGTTTGGATTCGGCCCCTACTCAGCTTTACTATCCCCTGGTGTTGTGGGATGGGGTTGAAGGGGAAGGAGAGGAGTTGGGAATGGGCACAAGCCTGCTTCACAGGGAAGAAAAACTGCATTTTTATTGAATTGAAAAATACTTGAGCCAAGTTGGGTCTGTTTATTTTCTCACATTGCACCTGCAACAATGGGCGACAAGTACCCATTCAACAATAAAAACCACAAGAAGAAACTTGCAACACTACTACCCCCTACCCCCTACCCAGTCACTCTCATGCAAGGCCTTCTTTTTGATTGGCTGTGTTGTTTCCGTGCGTGTTTTTCGCACACTGGGAGCATGCAAAATATTGATATTACCTGCGTCTCATGGCATTTTTTGCGCTTACCTAAGACGGTGCCAAAATCACCTTTTGAAGCGTATATCTTAAAGATATCCTCCGTAATTTGCAGTGTTTCGAGCCGTTAACTGAGACCTCAACGAACCGCAAGACTTTAAAGAATACCAAAACAACCCTAAATAAACCTAAATAAACCCTAAACAAGCCCTAAATCAACACTAAATAACCCTAAACAGACCCTAAAACAACCATGAGCAAACCCAAAAACAACCGTAAATAGAAAGAAAATTAGATAAACAAACCCTAAAGAAAATCTAAACCAAAACTAAGCAAACCCTAAAACAATCTGAAATATATCCTCAACAAATCACAAAGTAACTAAACCCCGAATGAAACTTTGGGCGAACGTCCGCCCCGGAGGGATATTGTGATATCTAGTATAATCTATTATATATATATATATATAAATACATACGTAGGTGGAATAGTATTTGGAATATATAGATACAATGTTATCTTCATGATTCATATATATATACATATATCATATATATATGTATATGTATATACATATGTAAATATATATGTAAATAAATATATATATATATATATATATGTAAGTATATATATATGTATATATATATACATAATATATATATATATATATATTATTGTTTACAATGTGTATGATACGTATTTGTTGTATTACTTTTCGACACTTTCCATTGGTATTACTCATCCATATGTAATTGAACATTGGTCTCAAAAAAATGTTTCTTGTTGATGCATATGTTTCTTATCCAAACTTTGATAGTAAGTCACTGGCCGATCTGAGAGAAGTCGATTGTAGGTGTGCCGCACTTCGCACTTCGCACCACACTCAGTGTGGAGCCTCGGTCTGTGAAGGCCTTGTGGATGGGGGGATTCGCCACCATCAAGCCCTGTGCCATTTAAGATACTGCTGATTGGTTATGGTAGGGACTTCTACTACCCAGGTCATGTAATTATGAACCGCGGCATGGTAGCAACACCTATCAAGCTACTACTTTATTATGGGAAAACATGGTATTGTTCATGGCTCACTCAGATCAACTCAGAAATCGTAAGTGGTCAGTGTTTCTGGGGTGAGTTCTGGGATAATGGGGTAAAAACAATAACCGAAGGAAGTTTAGAAGTCAAACTTCCGACAATATGGACAGATGGAAAAGCAGAGGTGGGAAGAGTCAGAGAAGAGAAGAGAAGAGAAGAAGAAAGAAGATCAGAGAAGAGAAAGAGTCAGAAGAAAGAAGATGCAGGTGCGCGAAAAGGTAGAAAAGTCGCGAAACACTGTGCTTTTCCAATGATTTGTGGGTCCAGAGGGTCGAAAAGTAGGCTCGCTAAAGCAGCAGGTGCGGAGCCAACTAGCAGACGAGAGATGAACAATTGCATGCTGTTGTGGCGCGAAACACATTTCGAAGTCAAAATGTACAAAACACACCACGTTCAGAGCACTTTTGGAAGTTGAGATCAAAAAAGTGCACGCCGTTGTGGCGCGACGCACATTTGAAAGTCAACATGTACAAAACACACCATCTTCGGAGCACTTTTGGAAGTTACGATGTTCAAAAAGTATCAAAAAGTGCACGTCATTGTGGCGCGAAGCACATTTCGAAGTCAACGTGTACAAAACACGTCAGCCTCAGAACACTTTTGGAAGTTAAGATGTTGAAAAAGTGGACTCCGTTGTGGCGCGAAGCACTCGTTTCGTGTGGCCGGCGCAAGGGATTGTGCACTTTGTCAAAAGTGAGCAAAACGTGAGGGTTTTCATGGGTTTTGTAACATTTCCAAAAACGATGGCAGGCATGGGACATTTGAAGAGGATCTGCAAATATGGATCTCGCGTGGCAGGTGCAGTACAAGAGACATGTTCATCAGAGATGTTAGGAGGTCAGGCCGCTGATTTCCTGAGACGGGTTGCATTTTGAAGCATCAGATCTTCAGGTTTGCTAAGATGATTTTGCGTGACAGGTCCAGCACTTTGTATGGCTTAGCATCGCTTTTTCGTGGCAGGCGAGCTGCTTTAGACAGATGGAGTGGAAAAATGGAAAAATCGCAAATTGCATTGGTACGAGGCCGTCTCTGCATTCAACTTTCCATTCTTGAAGGAAGTCTCGCAGAATTCTTTCGTTTTTGACGTTGTCAAGCTCAAAAATTGAGGAGGTCTCGCAGAAATGCTGAGTTTTTGACGTTGCTAAATTCAAAAATTGAGGAGGTCTCGCAGAATTGCTTCGTTTTTGATGTTGTCAGCTTGAAAAATTGAGAAAGTCTCGCAGAATAGCTTCCTTTTCAAGCTTGCAGATAGACAGATAGATAGATAGACAACCACAACTACAACTACAACTACCACTACACCACGCTACTACTACAACTACAAATACAACATACTACACTACATTTTGCTACACTACAATAATAACATCTAGTTACACCGCACTACACTACACTGTAATTACACTAATTACGCAACAACAACAACAACAACTACTACTACTACTACTTCTACTACTACTACTACTGCTATTACTTCTACTACTGCTACTACTACTACTACAACCACAGCTACAACTACAATTACAACTACATGCATTACGCTACGCTAATTCCACTGCAGTACACTACAACCACAGCTACAACTACAACTACAACTGAAACTACAACTGCAACTACCACTACATTACACTACATTACACTAGACTACATTACACTACACCAATTACACTACACCACACTACAGCTACAACTACAACTACAACTACACTACTTCACACTACACTACACTACACTACACTAGGCTACACTACACTATACCACACTACAGTACACATCACTACGGTACACTACACTAGACTACACTAATTACACCACACCACAACCACAACTACAACTGCAACTACATCTACACTACACTAATATACACAAATATACACTAATTACACCCCACTACAACTACACCTCCATTACGCTACATCTACATCTGCAGTACACCGCACTACATCCAGCAGTTGTGCTGAGGTGACCACTGCAACCACTGCAACCACTGCAACCACTCCAAAAAAACACCTGTCGGTCCATCAGTGGATTCGCTCTGCCATCCGTGATTCACAACAACCAGCCTCTCCTATTTCTTATTTTTAAACCTTCCGCCACCGCCTTGCGCGGCACTACTGGTAAACCATCCCCAACAAATGGGTCGTATACACCATCAAAATGGGATAGTTTGTTATTGTTTTAATCCCATTAAACCAATTAAGGGACTTAGGAACCAGGATTAGCCAGGTCCTAAGTGGGATGATCCTCCAAGGGCTCAAACATTAGATCCCTGTTGAGGGTCGTATGGAGGTGCCCCCCTTTGTGTTTCCATGGTGGATTCTGAAAGGAATGGCACGAAACTGAAGAACCTGACAAAATCAGGTTTCTAGGACTTGCAGATTGAAGAAATCATCCATTTTAAATCAGTTTAATAGGATTTTCCATTATAAACTATTCATTTGTGGGTACACCCATTTATGGAACCCAGATCTGGGTTTTTCTTGCCACTTGCACAGACTGGATGTGGTCCGCATGCCGTTTCTGTTCGATTTTTTTTTCATTGGTCTCTTTGGGAGATGTGAAAAAACCCGCTGCAGCACTTCCAATCGAGCCTCATTTGCAAGGATTTAAGGGCGATTTCATGGAAGAGCAACGGTTGCAGCAACGGTGATATCATGATGTATAAATCATGTTGAAATGGTAGAAAAATCAAACATAGCTGGGAAATCCCCGAACCAAATGGAGGCCTTGATGGGAAAATCGTATAAAATCGTGAGACTAAATGGAGGATTTTCCAGCAAGTTGGATGCGTCAACCATGGAAATAAAGGGATTTGGCCAACAGCATAGGGAAAAACACAAGTTTCTAGACGATCCTGGGGAAAAACATGGGTTTTCCACATCGAACTCTTAGCTTTCCCTAGGGCAATGGGAATGTCATGGAATAGGACTGGGAACCAACTGGATGGTTTGAGATGTTGATCTTTTGCCATGAGGATATAAACACACCAGCTCAAACAGAATCCAGGTATCTAAGATTGGCTATTAGCCTCCTGTAAACGGTTGCAGTTCGATGTGGAGAAACCACTATGTCTAAATATGTCACAAATTATTTTTTTTCCTTCGTTTACCGCTGAAATGGGATTCACCCAGCCTTTCTGGGGTGTCTAAATGCTTCTAATCTGAGCACCCCATCTGGGATTCTATGATTGTTCCAGTAAACTGTTTGTGGATACAGTTCACCATAGTTATAGGGGCCCCATATCATCCCATATCCCAACTTACTCCAACAAACATGGGGTTTAAATTACCATTAGGAATCCCGTTGCTTGATGTTTATTTGCTTTAAGAAGCCTTCTTGACCTTGGACAATTTTATGAAGGAACCTGCTGGCCGTTTAACGAACTTCAAGCAGAAAGCTGCACTTCTCCATAGTTTCGAGCGTGTTCAGTAAAAAAACCTTTTCCTCCCAAGTATCCAAAACGGGGCCAACCAGGAATCTACTAAACTAGGGCTTTAAGGGTGGTATAATCAATATGAGGAAGAGACTAGTGCGTTCCATGTGAGTTGGCTGTTGATCTTCTGCCGTTCACGGGAATTTGTGTTCCAAGTTGCAACAAACAAAATCATGGCTTAATGCAATGCAGGACAATTCCTCATGATGGTAAACTGTTGCATTTCACTATGGAAAATCACCATGCTATCAATGGGTAAATCCACTATTTCGACTGGGCCATTTGTATATGATGTTTTTTGAAATCTCCATAGGCCATGATTTGCAGCTATGGCTTGAGGTGCTCGAAAATCAAGCCACTGAAGGAGAGAAGGAGAGGTTTAAGCTTCAGACATGGGTTTAACACATTGTTCAAGCTTGGTTGAATATTCAAGATTCAAGCAAAGATTCAGCAGAATCTTCCCAAAATATGGGAGGATCTGAGGATCAATCAACAGTTGATCAACCCTAAACATGTTTGAGGGAGCCGCACCGATATTGGGGGAGCATTTCATCCCTAGACTTAGACGACGGACATGGTATGGACGAAAGGTGGCCAGTTATAGGGTGGCCAGTTATAGGATGTTTTAATTTTCGCAAAACATAACTATTTGCATGATTGATTGATTGATTGCTTGGTTGGTTGGTTGGCTGGTTGATTGATTGATTCATGATTGATTTATATACCATGGGTTATGATTGATTTATATTGATCCATCATAAATCTTACTTCACCGACTTATAAACCCTTATTAGTACCACTTAACGGAACCAGCACTGGCGTGTGAAAATTGTCCCGGTAAAAAGCACGTCACAGATTTGTCAACTGGCTGTCTTAAAAAATAGGGCCTGTGTATACTGCCAGTAAAAAGGCCATCCATGTTTAGTGTTGATTGATGGCCTTTAATGATCAACAGGGATGATCTGGCTGGTGGTTTGGAACATTTTTTATTGTTCCATAATATATGGGAGAATCCTTCCCATTGACTTTCATATTTTTCAGAGGGGTTGTTTTTCCACCAACCAGTGATCAATTAACATTTGGGAAGGTCGTGTGGTATTTTACCATAGACCATCCCCAGGCGTCAGCATTAAGTGTGGTATCCCCAGGCGTTTGCTTTCTGGATGGTTGGAATCCCACCGGCTTACTAGTATTACTGGTGCGTTTTACGCAGGGAATTTTCGGGAATGATCCAATCCATCACTAGTAATGTCATCGTCCCAGCAACCCCCAGCAACCCCCAGCAACCCCCAGCAACCCCCAGCAACCCCCAGCAACCCATCCATTCCTTACGTTTAGCACCAGTAACATAACCACAACAAAATCACCATCGATGGCATTGGTTGAATCCCCACGCAGCCGAGGCAAGACTCATGGGCTGTTGCTCTAGCAGTCCTGCCACGGCCACGCCGCCATCGCCCATCAAGCCGACTAAGCAGCCAACGCCGGAGTTGGTGAAGCACACAACGGCAATAGCAGGCAGTTTGGGTAACGAGATGGCCATTGGGAAAAGGAGTATTCTGGAATCTGGATAGACTTCTTGATGGATATTGATGGTTAGTAAGGGCAACTGTCCCAAAATGACCGAAGCATTAATAGTACAAACCACCGTGATAGAAGATATTCAGCTACCATTTTTGTACCCAATCTTCTATGTTTCTTGTTTTCGGAAAGGCGTTTTTGGAAGAATCACATAGAAGATACTATGTCAAAATAGGTGCCAAAACATTTTTCATGGAGGTTGATGAATCCCAGTGGAAGATTCTTAATACCCCATAGGATCCACGTATGGCATATATGCTAACATTGGGGGTATATTGATGGTAAATGTTACCATATTTAGCATACATGGATCCTATCGGTACTAACTTGACACTAGTGAATTATGATAAATTGTGCAGATGAATTGTTCTCAAGCCACTGTTGTTGGAAAAATCCGTGGGCTTAACGCAAGGGGATTCGACCATGGTGGCTTCGGGGTACCAGGATCTTCTTGATACTTGGGGGTGCAGTTGAGGTCACTTTTATGGCTATGACCATGGTTATAAACATCAAGAAGTTGGGATATAACCCTAAAACCATGGTTATATAATGTTATACATACATACATGACATGACGTGACATGACAATACAAAACAAATACAAATACAATACGATACAGCACAACACAATACAATACAATACAATACAACACAACACAACACAATACAATACAATCATACATACATACCTACATACCTACCTCCCTTCCTAACCTTACCTTACCTTACCTTACCTTACCCTACCCTACCCTACCCTACCTTACCTACCTACCTACCTACATATATACATACATACATTAATTACATTAATTAGTTACATTAATTACATTAATTAACTACATTATTTACAGTAATTACATTTATTACATTAATTGCGTTCATCACATGAATTAAACCAATGACATTAATTACATTGATTACATACATACCATACCATACCATACCATACCATACCATACCATACATAACATGCGTAACATACACTACATACATTACATACATTAGATGCATTAGATAAATTAGATACATTAGATACATTAGATACATTACATACATACATACCATACATAACATACATAACATACATAACATACACAACATACATAACATACATAACAATTATAACATACATAACATACAGAACATACAGAACATACATAACATGCATAACATGCATAACATGCATAACATACATAGCATACATAACATAACATACATAACATACATAACATACATAACAATTATAACATACATAACATACAGAACATACAGAACATGCATAACATGCATAACATGCATAACATACATAGCATACATACATACATACATACATACATATCATACATTACCATACATTACCGTACATTACCATACATTACCATACATTACCATACATTACCATACATAAACATACATACATACATACATACATACATACATAATCATACATAATCATACATAATCATACATACATACATACATGCATACATACATACATACATACATACACACATACATACACACACACATACATACATACATACATACATACATACATACATAATATCGACTTATAACCGGAAGACCAATACAGGTAGGCTTAAAACAAGTTTGAGATCCCACTTGATGACTCGACGCTGGGTTAGTTAGACCATGTCAAACCAGCGACCGTTGGATCATGGGTCAATCACTTGCATGATATCAGACGGTTGACCAAGCGAAGATGACCATGACTAGACCTATAGTTGTTGTCACTTGTTTGGTTGGTTTCTGTTGATTACTAAGTTATACTATGGTTTCTGTTGGTTTCTGTCGATGACTATGTGTTTCATTTTTTCTCATTTTTTCTACTGGTTTCAAGATATTATGACTAGTCTCATTCAATTGACAGTGTTAGTTATATATACTGATGTTCCATTGGTTTGCGTATAGGAACGCCAACAAAAATAAACAAGATAGAAAGAGTACTTTACCACTATATTATTCAGATTTTACCATTATCTACTTGAGGGGTGCTATATATATATATACAGATAGGATCAGCATGTCTTCGATTCACAATGGGAATAACTTGCTACAACCACCTTCGATTCTTAAATGTTCGTTGCCCCTGGCGCCAGGACATGGCTTCAACGTGGCACATGAGCTGCTCAGACCGCGCTTCAGTATGATAGGATGTGCATCCCATGAATGTGTCAAGAAAACAGGCGCATCACCATCATATATCTCTATGCATATATATATATAAAATTTAATATTTCTATCTGTATATACATACATATACAGATTATACAGACATATATTCAGATCTACATAACTTTTATAACGAAAATAAAATAAACGTACTTAGACCCCCAAAAAGATGGCAGAACCTACCCAGGTAGCAAATTTCCAATGCCAGGCCAACCCTGCGGAATGATATGCCCGACTTCAAAGCGCAAGAGATCTCCTGGGAAAACGAGCTCCAAGATCCAGTCTCCAGCTGGGAAGTCACAGGCCGATGTCCGGGATTTCTGGTTTCCGCGAGAGGAAGCATCCATTTTGATAGATGTTGGAGGGTCAATCAACTTCAGCCATGGCCGCATGTATATATATGCTTATTATTTAATTTATATATATAAACATATAATCATATGTATATATATATATATAATTATACACACGTTTACATATATATATATATATATATTTATACAGTATATACAGTACACACCTATCCTATTTTCCCAGTGAATGGTCGTATTGCTTGGTGGTGGAAGATAAGAACTAATCGAAGGAAGTTTAGAAGTCAAACTTCCGACACTATGCAGAGATGAAAAAGCAGTCAGCAGGGAGAAGAGTCAGAAGAGAAAAGATCAGAAGAAAGAAGATGCAGGTGCGCGAAAAGGTAGGAAAGTCGCGAAACACTGTGTTTTTTTGTGGTTTTGTGGC
>Ga0126342_10014966_pt1 | contig 13639 bp, 15 predicted proteins | sample Cyp1metagenome_FD_92528 | JGI IMG/M metagenome (GOLD analysis project Ga0126342, IMG submission 92528) | Coral microbial communities from Lord Howe Island, Old Settlement Bay, Australia - Cyphastrea 1 metagenome | ecosystem: Host-associated > Invertebrates > Cnidaria > Coral ...
ACCATACATACCATACATACCATACATACCATACATACCATACATACCATACATACCATACATACCATACATACCATACATACATACATACCATACATACATACATACATACATACATACCATTACATACATACATACCATTACATACCTACATACCATTACATACCTACATACCATTACATTACATTACATACCATTACATTACATTACATTACATTACATTACAATACATACATACATACATTACATACATTACATACATACATGCATACATACAAACATACATACATACATACGCGTACATATACATTACATTACATTACAGTACATTACATTACGTTACACTACATAACATAACATAACATTACATACATACATGCATGCATACATACATACATTAATTACATTACGTTACATGACATTAAATTACATTACATTACTTAACATTACATAACATAACATACACACATTATCTTACTTACTTACTTACTTACTTGCTTACTTTCTTACTTACTTACATACATACATACATTACCTACACTACATACACTACATACATTACATACATTACAAACACTACAAGCATTACAACTATTACATACATTGCATACATTGCATACATTGCATACATTGCATACATTGCATTCACTGGATACATTGCATAGATTACATATTATTACATATTATTGCATTACATACATTACATACGTTACATACATTACATACATTACATAAATTACATACATTACATACATTAGATACATTAGATACATTACATACATTACATACATCAGATACATTAGATACATTACATACATTACATACATTACACACATTAGATACATTACATACATTACATACATTACACTACATCACATCACATCACATCACATCACACCACATCACATCACATCACATCACATCACATCACATTACATACATACATATTTATATGTAAATAACTAGCTTATACGAGCATATATACTAAGAACTGGTGAGTTAGGACTGGTGGCCTCTGATGAGATAAAACTTGCTTGGGGACCAGTCCTATCTCATGTGGTCCACTGTTTGAAGCACTTGTGGGGCATTGGCTAGAATAGCCACATGAGTTAGGAGTTAAGGTACATGGGGTTTGCCCAACTCATGTGCGCTGGACCCTCTCTGAGACCTGAATGCAAGTTTGAAAAAACATCTTGAATCACCTTGATAAATGATCGAGACTTAATGCTTTGCGACAGCAGCAAAGGCTGATGAGACAGGAAATTACAAAGGTTCTAAAATGCAACAGTCCTATCTCACCTGCTTTTAGTGGTCAATGTTTTTCCCTTGCTACGCAAACACCCACAAGTCCTATCTCGCCTGGTTTTAGTGGTCAGTGTTTTTCCCTTGCTGCACCCATGTGCAATTAGATTTCCCGGGTCAAAAACCCACAAGTCCTATCTCACATAAGTTCAGTGGCGCACCTTTTTGCCTAGTTGCACCCATGTGCAATTAGATTTCCCGGGTCAAAAACCCACAAGTCCTATCTCACCTGCTTTTAGTGGTCAATGTTTTTCCCTTAGTGCCATCACTGAGCCAAATGGCTCGGCATGAAACCCATGAGATGGGACTCCTTCATGGGATATACATGCTACAGTCCCAACACATGCGTTATGCGAACATACCCCAAATCAGCTCTAACTCCTTTCTCATGTGTCCAAAGTGTAGCCTATAGCGTTAAAAACCATAAACTATGGGAATGTAAAAACTTGATGCAGGTATCAGTCAAATGACCAATAGAACCACATGAGATAGGAGTTTGGCACCTTCACAAGGCAAACACAATACTTTACGGATGAGATAGGAAATCAAAAAAACTCGACTCTCCGACAACTCCTCTCACTACTACTGAGTATATGATACAAGTAGATACACGTTATTTTCAATTGGATATCGCGAACTTCCCGTGAACGATTACTGCGAGGCTGGGGGAAGTCATCTTTTCATACTTTGCCAAAGCACGCAGGTGAGCACGCGATCGAGACTCACATCCGACACTTTTGCAGTGTAGAGCCTGGGGCGTGCAGCTCCCTGGGTCCATGGGTGGTGTTTGGGGAAAGGTTCCATCCGGCCACAGGTGCAGGTACCTTTCCCAGGTTTATCCTCTACTTGCGGGTCATGCCACTGCTGTAACTGGCAAAGATGATTAGCTATGAAAACACAAACTTGGTGATTTTGTTCACCAAGAATCTCCACCAGTTAAATCAGTTCACAGCTGGAGTGATCCTCCAAGATCATTTGGAGTGGACCAACATGACATTATCTTCTCGTACCTTCGACCCAGCAAGTCCATGGGCTACGGTCTGAAATGGGCACAAAGCCCCTATCTGGTGCTGCTTGGCAGTACTTCAAGCAGCTGTTTCCAGACCATGCCGTTTCGATATCCAAGAGATGGATAACTGACCCTCCACAGAGAAATCCTGCCTTGTGAGCCAAGTTGCGCAGGGTTGAAGAAGTCAGCATTGTAGAAGCGATAGAAATCCAGTCCAACTCCGCTTTGGTTCAAGGCATTCTGTCAGGGTTGGCGGCTGGTATATACATTTTTCCACTGAGATATTGCTAGCTATATAAATCCAGCTGCTAACCATCTACAAACTTAAGAGGTTGTGTGTTGTCCCTCTGCAATGCATGAAATCCAAGGGTCGGTTTCTATGCCAAGATTACCATAGAATGTGCACAAGAATCATCAAGATGTTTCAAACTTTCCAATCGAAAGTAGTCAGCGAACATTATGGCAGGAAACAACGAATTTCGATCCACAGTTCATCATGACACATGAAGAGTTTTCCAAGCCTCAAGGGATCCGCCCAAAATGAACATGCCGTCAGTGCCCACATAGCCTAAGTTTGTCTTCAAGGCTGGGGCTTACCAATTCCAATAACCCAAAAAACGCCAATGTTTACTGTTTTTGTTGGCTGCGGGAAAGAAAGTTCGCCAATCAACAAACGTGGTAAGACTCGTATAGCGAGCAAAAAAGATGCGCACTTTGAACGCAAACTCCCTGGAAAAAAAAACGTCAAAAGGTCATCGCGTCAAATCATGCTATCTTGACCGCATCAGCGAAAGAGCATAGACATGCAACCTACATTGGACTGAAATCAAGGCAAGAGGCACAAGCTTTCTGCGAGTCAATCCTGACGTTAACATCCTGAAATCTGTTTGACAAGCAACCAAGATTGCCCAAATTCCGGGGAACCTTATCTCCAAAGGTCTTGAAGGACTCTTCAATGTAGTCCTGATAGCCTTCCCAGCTCTCGAAACCTTGCTGCGGCTCAATGAGAATCTGTTGGGAGGCTCCAACTGGTTCCAACTGATCCCAACAAACATATCAGTTCCTTGGTGTTCCAACTGGTCACTCAAACTGAACAAACCAAGTGAAACCTACCAGTGCATGGTATCCTTGGAGAATAAGTTTGAATCACACATCAGTGACTTGTCAACCCTGCCAAAAAATCGTCCTATGGAACTTGGTGGTTGCTGTCTCTCCCACCAACGCCAAGAAACTAAAATGATAGCGCCGCACAGGTTCACAATTTCCTGCAGCCAATTGCACGGAAAAAAACTAGACATAACTGGACCCCCTGCATCTGCTGCAGCCTTCCCAAATTCTCTCCGTAGCAGAACGTCCTGTGGTCTGCTCGGTTCCAGGGACTGGACAGCCAGACAGCGCGTAGATGATGGTCCGTGAGGCTGGACCGCTGTCAATGGAAACCTGGGCTCATAAGAGCTCTGCTAGCATGATCTCTGTGAGAGACCTCTGGGAAGATTCTTGCAAGAGATCTCTATTCAAGGTCTCTGTGCAAATCTCTCTGAGAGGCCTCTTCGCAAGATCTCCGTAACAGGTCTCTAAAACGGATCCCCCCACAAGGTCTCTATGAGATATGAGAGATCTCTTGGCAAGATCGCTGTGGGAGATCTCTGCGCAAGCTCTCTGAAAGAAATCTCTAACAGATCTCCATACAAGATCTGCGCAAGAAATCTCCGAATAAGATCTCTGTTCAAACTCTCTGAAACAGATCTCTTAGCAAGATCTCTGAAGGAGACCTTTTGGCACGATTTTTGCAAGAGCTCTCTCTATGCAAGGTGTCTGTGCAAGGTCTCTGTGCAAACTCTTTATCAAAAGTCTCTCGGCAAGATCTCTGTACAAACTCTCTTTTGGAGGCCTCTTGGCAAGATCTCGGAAAGAGACCTCTTGGCAAGATCTTTGCAAGAGCTCTCTACGCAAGGTCTCTGTGCAAACTCTTTATCAAAAGTCTCTCGGCAAGATCTCTGTACAAACTCTCTTTTGGAGGTCTCTTGGCAAGGTCTCTATCAGAGATATCCACGCAAGATCTGTGTAAGAGATCTCTATGCAAGATCTCTGCGCAATGTCTCTGAAAGAGATCTTTTCGCAAGATCTCTGTGAGAGATCTCTTGGACTTGGACTCTTGGCAAGATCTCTTTGCATTCTCCTTGTCAAAATCTCTGCGCAGGATCTCCTGGACGGAATCAGCGCTGTGCCACAGCAAGAGCGATCCGACACGCACATCACAAAGGTTGGGCAAACCCTGGAAAACCCACGGACGACACGGCGCCAAAGGTGCTGCAAATTTCCTGCGACTTTTGTTAAAACCGCATTTTTCATGCGACTTTCACGACTATATGACTATATGCGACTTTTGGGTTGCGGGTCTCATGCGTTCCGTATATTTATCCGCAAGAAGTGCGCAACATGTTCAGAAGGAAAAACACCATTTTTTTTTCACGTTTTCTTTTTCATGTCTTTTTCACACTTTTTTCTGGCCTTTTTCACTGTTGTCGCAAAAAAAACAAAACACGTTAAAACTGTGACGTGGACTTGCAACATTTTTCCTAGACTTGCGACCTTCGGACACGGCATGCGACTTTTGTCACAGTCACAATTTTTCCCTACGACTTGGTTTCCTAGGTATGCAAAACATTGCAAAACAACGAACATCGTGCATTTGCCATTAAAAGCGAGACTTCCGTCAAAAATGGAAGATCAAGGAACTTTTGTGCCGTAAGGGTCAGCAAATTTGCCGGACCTGCCCATCCGAATCCTGAATCGAAACCAAACCCTATCCATTGCCGCAAGAACCACAAGTGTGACCACACTGCTTGGGGAAGAAATAATGTGTTCCCAGTCTTACTGGTCAAATGAATCCATGGACAAACTTCGCAAGACAAACTTCGCAAGCAGGCCAATGCTTGAGTTCACCTCCAACATCTTCAAAAATTGCCGAAACAAGGTGGGTTCTTGAGAGTTGGGGATGACTTATACCATGGAAATTGAGAATTACCAGTAGTGCCGCACAAGGCGGTGGCGGAAGTTTCAAAAATAGGAAACCTATAGGAGAGCCTGGTTGTTGTGAATCACGGATGGCAGAGCGAATCCACTGATGGACCGAAAGGTGGTTGGTTGTGTTTCTTGGAATGGTTACAATTTACAATGGTTGCAGTGGTCACCTGGTCGGTCACCTCACCCACAACTGCTGGCTGGATGTAGTGCGGTGTAGTGTAGCTGTAGTTGTAATCGTAGTGTAGTGGAGTTGTAGTTGCGGTGTAATGTATTTAGTGTAGTGTAATGTAATGTAGGGTAGTGTAGTGTAGTCTACTGTAGTGTAGTGTAAAATAGCGTAGTTGTAGTTGTAGCTGTGGTTGTAGTTGTAGCTGTAGTTGTAGTCAGCGTAGCAAAGTGTAGTGTGGCGAGGTGTGGCGTAGTGTGGTGTAGTGTGGTGTACTGTAGTTGTAGTTGTAGCTGTAGTCGTAGTTGTAGCTGTAGTTGTAGGTTAGTGTAGGTTAGTGTAGGTTAGCGTAGGTTTGTGTAGTGTAATGTAGTGTAGTGTAGTGAAGTGTAGTGTAGTGGAGTGTAGGGTAGTGGAGTGGAGTGTAATGTAGTGGAGTGTAGCGTAGTGTATTGTAACTAGTGTTGTGTAGTACATTTGTAGTTGTAGTTGTAGTTCTAGTTGTAATTAGTGTAGTGTAGCGTAGTGTAATGTAATTAGTGTAGTGTCGTGAAATGAGTGTAGTGTAGTGTAGTGTCGTGTAGTGTAGTTGTAGTTGTAGCTGTAGCTGTAGTTGTAGTTGCAGCGTAGTGTACTGCAACTGAGTGTAGTGTAGTGTAGTGTAGTGTATTGTAGTGTAGTGTAGTGTAGTGTAGCGTAGCGAAGTGTAGTGTAGTAAAGTGTAGTGTAGTGTAATTAGTGTAGTGTAGTGTAGCTGTATTGTAGTTGTAGCTGTGGTTGTAGTTGTAGTGTAATTGGTTTAGTGTAGCGTAATTAGAGGTAATTAGTGTAGTGTAGTGTAATTAGTATGTGTAATGTAGCGTAGTATTTTTGTAGTTGTAGCAGTAGTAAAGTGTAGTGGTAGTTGTAGCTGTAGTTGTCTTATCTATCTATCTATCTATCTATCTATCTGCCTGCCTGCCTGCCTGCCTGTCTGTCTGTCTGTCTATCTACCTGCAAGCTTGAAAGCGCAGCAATTCTGCGAGACTTCCTCAACTTTTGAACTTGATAACGTCAAAAACGAATCAATTCGGCGAGACTTCCTCAATTTTTCAAGTTGGCAACATCAAAAACGAAACAAGCGAGACTTCCTTCAATAATGGAAATTTGAGTGCAGAGCTGACGGCCTGGTAACAATGCGTTTTGCGATTTGTCCAATCCATGTCTCTCAAGTATTGCGCCTGCCACGAAAAAGTGAGGCCAGGTCATACGGAGTGCTGCACCTGTCATGCAAAATCATCTTCGTAAACCTGAGGATCTCATGCTCCAAATGCAGCCCCTCTCAGGAAATCTCCGCCCTGACCTCCTAACACATCTAGCTCATGTGTCTCTTGTACTGCGCCTGCCCCGCGAAATGCATCTTTCCAGATCCTCTTCAAATGTCCCACACCTGCCAGCGTTTTTGAAACTGCTACTTGTTACAAAACCCTCACATTTTGCTCACTTTTGACAAGGTGCAGTTATCCCTTGTGACTGCCATGCAAAACGACATCCGAACGTCCAAAAGTGCTCCGTTCCCCCTCATTTTTTTTGCACTTTTGGCTTCGAAATGTGCTTCGCGCCACAACGGCGTGCACTTTTTCGACATGTCAACTTCCAAAAGTGCTCCAAGACCATCAGCTTTTAACACTTTGACTTGGAAATGTGCTTCGCGCCACAACGGCGTGCACTTTTTCGACATGTCAACTTCCAAAACTGGTCCGAACATGGTGTGTTTTCTCCATTTTGGTGTGTTTTCTCCATTTTGACTTGGAAATGTGCTTCGCGCCACAACAGCGTGCACTTTTTTGACATGTCAACTTCCAAAAGTGCTCCAAGACCGTCAGCTTTTAACACTTTGACTTTGAAACGTGCTTCCCGCCACAACGGCGTGACATGTCAACTTCCAAAACTGGTCCGAACATGGTGTGTTTTCTCCATTTTGGTGTGTTTTCTCCATTTTGACTTGGAAATGTGCTTCGCGCCACAACGGCGTGCACTTTTTCGACATCGCAACTTCCAAAAGTGGTCCGACGCTGGTGTGTTTTGTACATTTTGAGTTGGAAATGTGCTTCGCGCCACAACAGCGTGCAACTTTTCATCTCTCATCTGACCACATGGCTCCGCACCCGCCACTTTAGCGAGCCTACTTTTCGACCCTCCGGAGCCACAAATCACTGGAAAAACACAGTGTTTCGCGACTTTCCTACCTTTTCGCGCACCTGCATCTTCTTTCTGCTCGCTCTTTCTCTTCTCTGATCTTCTCTCTTCGGCTCTTCTCCTCTCTGACTCTTCCCACCTCTGTTTTTCCATCTGTCCATATTGTCGGAAGTTTGACTTCTAAACTTCCTTCGATGATACAATAACTCGTGTTTTCCCAAAACTTGTGGATTCCTCCAAAACAAACTCCTTGGAACCCCTTCTTTGTTGATGATTGCTTCGTGCTTCCCGATTGAAGGCCCTGAAGTCCAAGTTTTCCTCTTGAAACATTGAAGCAAGAAACGTTGTATCCAAGCTTCTCCTGCCATGGCAACGGTTGAAAACCCAGTAATTGTGTGTCGCAGAGGCCATGAACAATATTAACAGATCAAAGCAGGATTTGTACGATGTTGGGTTGGGAGTCACACATGGATACCGGTGTGCCCGTGGATATAAAACTTCAAACCATACACATTGATATAGCAACTTTCCTTGGCAGGGTCAAGGCGGGAAATGCAACCAACATGGCAGTCTCGCCTCACTTTCACGTTTGGTTTGCCACAAGGGATTTTCCAGTCCAAAAGGCCCAATTTAGGGGATTTCCTCACAGGCAGTACCTGGGGTTCTAGGTTGATATTACTTAACGGGCTCCAAATTGACTAGTCAGCACCACCCTTTCGTGTTCATGCTCCTGCCTTTCATGTTCATCCTCCTCAAACGGACATGCGAATGATTTCTGATAATTTTGCGCTCATGAATAGGAGCGCACCCCGACCCCAGGTTTCTTCTACTCCAAAAGACATCGGTAAATTAAACAGTGTATGCGCATAGATGCGGCCCATCGTGTCATATTCCCATCGATGGCTGGCTGCACTCCCAAGAGTTATGTCTGCATCTTTTTGTCTGCATGTACATATTGTTACACCTCTGCTCTTGGCTCCACAGGCCTCGGTGAGGATCTCCCAAATACTGGAGGTAATCGATGCACTGGGCCAGCTAAGCCTGAATGCTGAACAGCTAAGGCTGAGATTTGGGCATGGCATTGAGAAGGAACTTGAACTTGGCAGATGACGTAATTGGAGGGTTTGGGGGTTAAATCGATTGAGCATATTCAACCGACCAACATATTCCGAAGAGTGGAATTTTGGAACGCCTAAAAACTGTAAAAATCTGTGGGTGCCCATACCAATGTGCGCTGCAGTTCCTGCGTCCAAACCCTCCTGTTTGGGGCGTGGCATTTCTATCCTCAGAGAGTCAGTTTGGCGAAGCCACGGCCAATCTCCATGGTAAGCATGGAATACCTTCCAACAGACCGTGACATGGCTAGACACGGCCGCACCTACCGGTCACTTCACCTCCAAAGGCCGATTTTGGCAGATCTATCTATTTCTCCAAACACTCAATCGCACTCTCAAACCATTGGCTATGTATCAAACTTTCTTCTTGTGCGAAATTTAGTTCGCAAACTTCCGAGTCACGGACGGGTGTCCACAGCCAGTCTTGTCATCATGCCAGCCAACAGCAGTTCGCACGTGGGAACAGAGGAGGAGAGTAGCAGTTCGGGAGCGTGTATTTTTGCAGGTTGGTGGCCCCTGGTTGCCAAAGTATGGTCCGTGTTTCCGGGATTTCGGGCCTCGATCTGGGAAAGCTGTCGACAAAAGCGCACGAGAAGACTGTACAGCGCGGAAGCTTCGATTTGCACTTCAAAAAGAAAAACTGGAGGGACAGAGCACTTTCGGAGGATGAGGTCGGAAAAATGCATTGCTTCATTGATTCATTGCTCTATATATTGTGGTTCATCGGTTCATTGATTCATTGATCCGTGGATTCATGGAATCATGGATTCAGTGATTCATTGATGCGTTGATTCAGTGCTTTGTATGTTGCTTCATCGATTTATTGCTTCGTTGATTCATGGGTTCCTTGATTGGATGATTTTGTGATTGATTGAATCAGTGGTTCATCCACTCAGAATCTCATTGCTTCAGTGGTTCTTTGACTCACGGATTCATTGTTTCAGTGATAATATTGAATCAGTGATTCATCAAGCCATCCGTTCATTGATTCACTGTTGAGCCATGGATTCTTTGATTCAGCAATCACTAGAAAGAACAACGTCAGGTTCAGGCAGAAGCAACAGAAACAGAAGGACCGCCGCCGCCGCCACCACCACCAGCAGCAGCAGCAGCACCACCACCACCACCTGCATCAGCAGTAGGAACAGCAAAAGCCACCAAAACATCAAAAAACAGCAAAGGCAACAGCACAACAACCAGAAAAAATACAAGAAGAAACAACAAAAAGATAGAAGACTTCAATGAAGAAGAAGGAGAAGAAGAAGCAAGAAGGTAAAAAAATGAGAAGAAGAACGCGTAACTCAGAAGATTCTCACTGAAAAACTGTGTTGTCCCATGGCCCCCGCTGATGAAAAAAATGAAGCATTTCATTGACTCACTGCATTCATTGGTTCATGGATTCAATGACTCATTGATTCATTGACTCAATGATTCATTGATTCATCATTTCCCTGATTCACTATTCATTGGTTGATTCAATGATTCAGTGATCCAGTGTGCTTTGACTCCTTGATTTTACGGGTCATTGGCTCATCCAGTCAGCTGTGCGTGGATTCTTTCATGTCATCTCATTGGCATCTCAACAGCCACTTGCTCATTCGCTGATGCACCTCGCAACTTCAACACCACTTATCTCTTATACTTGTGTTTTTTTCGACACTTCCGCCCCGCGACAGCCGGGCACTACCTTGTAGTTTGTTTGTGTCACAGGATACAAGAGAACACACTTTATGGACAAATCATTTTGTTGAGTTTCGACTTCAACCCACTTATATTTGGCAGCTGTCCACCCTGGACTTGCTACCAGGCCACTTCCAAAGGCCCACGGGCATTTCTTGGCCATCAAAGAAGATGTTCTTCCGCTGCGCCACAGGGACGGCGTCGGAGAAACATGGCGCCGCGCACCTGGTGCGATGGGAGCTGAGCTACTGATGGCTGGTCAATGAGTGGTAGTTACATCTAATTACTGACGTCCAATTTCTTCACTGCGTATATCATCTGATATCTACTAAACAACTTGTTTTACTCAAAGTATTGAGAATATTCAAGAGTTGCGAAACTACTTGGGTCATATAAGTTTAAGCCCCCTGAATTTCTTGTGAGCATCTCAGGCATTGGCAAATGTTTCAGCTAGCAAGGTGAATTTCTTCGCCGACAGAACTGACAGTGCCAATTTGGGGTGAAAAGAAAGAAATATGGACAGTAAATATTGTTTGGCAAACTCAGCCAGTATTGGCTGATTGACATGGGGCAATAACCAACCACACCCAATGCTGAAAAAGTATGAAAAAGTGGGTTCAATATAAACCTTCCAAAAATCCGTATATTCTTTGTTCCACTTGCCAGGTAAGGGTTGTTTGATTTTATGCCAGCCGTATACTCCTCCTTCCTCCGCCTCGCCCGACGGACCTCAACTCAACTGCAAGCGCTAGATCGCAATGTTCCCCACCGGACATCAACTGCAAGCTCGTGATCGCAGTCGTCGCCGCCGAACTGTGAGCCCAGGATCAGAATGGTCCCTGCCGGACCTCAACTGCAAGCGTGAGATCGCAGTGGTCCCCGCCGGACCCGAAAGCCTCGGATCAGAGCGGTCCCTGCCGGGCCCGAACAGCAAGCGCTAGATCAGAGTGGTCCCTGCCGGGCCCGAACAGCAAGCGCTATAGATCAGAGCCCTAGATCACAGTTGTCCCTGCCGGACCAGAGCAACAAGCGCTAGATCAGAGCACTAGATCGCAGTGGTCCCTGCCGGACCTTGACCACAAAGAACCTACGAATGTATATCAGATAGAATGATAGAATAGCAGAAAACGTGTCAGAAGATATGCCAGATAAATGTCAGAATATATGTCAGATAGACTGTCAGAATATATGTCAGATGGAATGCCAAACAGGATGTCAGAATTTGTGTCAGATAGACTGATTATAGAATGTCAGAATATAGGTCTCGATAGAATGTCAGAATATAAGCTAGATATTATGATTAGAATGTCAGAATATTTGTCAGATAGTATGTCAGAATATATGCTAGATAGAATGCCAAAAGAATGTCAAAATATATGCGAGATAGAATGTCAAAAAATGTCAGGTAGAATGCCAAAAAGAATGCGAGAATAGATGCCAGATAGAATGCCAGAAAGGAAGGCAAATAGAATGTCAGAACAGATGCCAGTTAGAATGTTAGGTATAAGTGTCAGAATATACGTCCAAAAATATGTATTGAAATGTCAAGGTGGGGATCACCCGAAGGAAAAGCAATTAAACTTTATGTCAGCTCTACTCCTCCTTCCTCCGCCTCGCCCGCCGGACCCGAACAGCAAGCTCTAGATCGCAGTGGTCCCCGCCGGACCCGAACTGCAAGCCCCGGATCACACCAGTGCCTGCCAGAATTCAACTGCGAGTGCGAGATCGCAGTGGTCAGCAAGCCCCGGATCAGAGTGATCCCTGCCGGACCCGAACAGCAAGCCCCGGATCAGTGTATCCTTCCGGACCCGAACGGCAAGCGCTAGATCAGAGTGGTCCCTGCCGGGCCCGAACAGCAAGCGCTATAGATCAGAGCCCGATCACAGTTGTCCCTGCCGGACCAGAGCAACAAGCGCTAGATCAGAGCACTAGATCGCAGTGGTCCCTGCCGGACCTTGACCACAAAGAACCATACGAATGTATATCAGATAGAATGATAGAAAGGCAGAAAAAATGTCAGAAGATATGCCAGATAAATGTCAGAATATATGTCAGATAGACGGTCAGAATATATGTCAGATAGAATGCAAAATAGATTGTCAGAATATATGTCAGATAGAATGATTAGAATGTCAGAATGTATGTCAGCTAGAATGTCAGAATATATGTCAGTATCAAAAAAAATCAAGTAGAATGCCAAAAAGAATGCGAGAATAGATGCCAGATAGAATGCCAGAAAGGAAGGCAAATAGAATGCAAGAATAGATGCGAGATAGAATGTTAGGTAAAATGTCAGAATATATGTTAAAACATATGTCTTGAAATGTCATGGTGGGGATCACTCGGAATAAAGTATTTTTAGCCTTTTACTCATCCCGCCAAAGGCACGCGAGGCGGGAAAGGCCAAGGCCCAGTAGCAGGAGCTGCAGCATGGCACCGACGTGTGGTGTCTCACGCGTGGCTGCAATCTGTATCACCAAGTTGGTCAGCATCTTCCCAAAAAGGGCTTCGGTTTCACAAATCTTTCAATCAGAACCATGATCTCAACCTACTAGGCGTTCCTTCTCTGAATTCCAAAAACATCTTCAATGTCTTCTGGGGTCTTGGGCCAAGTCTAGTTACTTTCTGCTACCGGCGCTGTTAACGGACCCGCAGGTTTTGCTGTTTTTTTGCTGTCGCATTGCACGTCAGTTAGAAGTATTGCACGTCAGTTGGAAGTATTGCCCGTCAGTTAGAAGTATTGCCCGTTAGTTAGAAGTATTGCACGTCAGTTAGAAGTATTGCCCATCAGTTAGAAGTATTGCGCGTACGTTAGAAGTATTGCCCGTTAGTTAGAAGTATTGCACGTCACTTAGAAGTATTGCACGTTAGTTAGAAGTATTGCCCATTAGTTAGAAGTACTGCGCGTCAGTTAGAAGTATTGCACGTCAGTTAGAAGTATTGCCCGTTAGTTAGAAGTATTGCGCGTCAGTTAGAAGTATTGCACGTCAGTTAGAAGTATTGCACGAAGGATAGTGTGATTTTCTTGGGGAACCGGGTGCAAGGGGTACGCTGTAACATGTCTCTTGTCACTTGCCAGACGCTCTGGATGCTACGCTGTAACATGTTCTCAGGACGCAAGAAGAAACCATTACCCATCTACTTCCTCACACACTTGCGTTG
>Ga0126342_10014967_pt1 | contig 13638 bp, 6 predicted proteins | sample Cyp1metagenome_FD_92528 | JGI IMG/M metagenome (GOLD analysis project Ga0126342, IMG submission 92528) | Coral microbial communities from Lord Howe Island, Old Settlement Bay, Australia - Cyphastrea 1 metagenome | ecosystem: Host-associated > Invertebrates > Cnidaria > Coral ...
ACGCGAAACGAAGCAACGACACGTCTGAAACCTCCAAAAATGACCACCTCTGCAGAACTTCCCATAGGCACGGCCATATGGTCCTCGCGCGGACGGTTGCGGACGGTTGCGCTCGCGAACGCAACGTCGAGCGAACACACCCTCAACCCCCAGACCCCCAGAGTGAAACGGGAACCCTTGCTACGCATTCGGGAAAATAGCATGTTTTCCCATCTCATTATACTGGTTGGTTGATACCCTCTGGTAAGCTAACATAACTATTGAAAATGGCCACTTATAGTTTATTTACCAATTAAAAATTGTGATTTTCAATAGTTATGTTAAATTGCCAGAGGGTAGGTTTCCCGATCGTAATCCTCAATAAAGGACGATTTTTCCAATGGAACCCACATTTTCCAACCCTTGTTCCAATGACAGCCTCTAGCCGTGGGTGTACCCGGCATGCTCTGCACGGGCGTTTCCCTGGCATCAAACATGGTGATCTCAAAATTAAGACATGCGACTCAAAACAAGGGCTTTTTAAGTATCAAACAATACTGGTTGGTGGTTTCAGCCCCTCTGAAACATATTAATCAATGGGAAGGATACCCATATAATATGGAAAATAAAACTTGTTTGAAACCACCAGCCGGATATGAGTTCAGGATGTGATTCACCATCAACACATTGAATTTTCGACCAACCAAACATGGTGATTTGGCCAGCACACGTGATGATTTGACTACGAACACTAGGAAGTTATGCAGGGAAGTCATCAAGTCATCATTTACAGATTCTTAGATATTGTTAGATGATACTATAAAATCATCTTTTATATATATATATACACACTGTATATAGAAAGATTGTTAGATGATAAACATCCCTCTCCCCCTTCGGGGTCTCCCTGGGATCTAGTTACAGCTTCAGGGTTTTGATCCTGAACCCAGATAGCAGCTGTACCACTGGGCCATTGGTTCAACCAGTTGTTTTTATATGGGTTTAGTCTTTGTAAATCTAGTGAGTTGTGATTGTCCATAGATGTTATATATAGAGATGATGTAATGGAAAATTATCCTTTGATCACTGGTGATTCTTGTTAAAAATCATGTTGGAGATTGTTTACCCACTAAATGGTCAATGACTCTGCTTAGTAAGTCTCCCCTCTGTGGATCATTCCATTTCATCGGGGATTGGTGACTGGCCTCCAAGGCGCGAGTTGGTTGGCCGGTTTTGGCGCCAATGATATCCATCACCCAAGAATTTTGGCCATCTCCCGATCTTTTGTTCGCCCTAAGATGATTCCAAATCCCATCTTCTGGCAAGTAATTAAGACTGTATATATTTTGCTGCTTGGTGGTTGAGCCAACCCCTCTGAAAAATATGAAGGTCAGTTGGGATCATCATTCCCAACTGAATGGAAAAATAAAAATGTTCCAAACCACCAACCAGTTTGTGTTTGGACCTTTTGGGATGGGTTATCGGTTATCTTCTGATTTCCCAAGATGCTAGTCATTGAGCATTCTAAAACTTTAAAAATGCAGCTTTGCAAACGACCGTGAATGGTCAAAATGTAGGTGTGCACTATTGGATGGCAATGATTGCACTAGCTGCGAAGGTCCGGGAACATCAGCTCTTAGGACCAGGCTTTCTTCCTTGTTCATGGAGAAACGATTCGCTTTGAGGGGAGTGATCTTCTCAGAAATTCTTCTCCAGGGTGCGCTTCTGAAGCTGTTGGACGCGCTCATGGATCTCAGTCTAAGAGAGGGTAGGGATCGACAATTTTCCTGCCGAAACCATGGTTTTTCCACATCTATGTTAGATTACGCTGGGGTAAATCCTAGTCAGTCATTATAAATCATGATTAATCATTATTAGGCAATATTGATCACTATTAATCATTATCATATGGTATACCTAGATATATATGTATATATACTATAGCCTTACTGGTCGTGGTTGAACCATGATCCAGCACAACTTCGCGGTTTTACCAGAATCCATGCTTATATGATGATTTAAAGAATAATTCATCGTTTCATGATGCCGGCTGCTATTCCAAAACTATCTGACACTCTTAAAGGGATCACCTTTAGCTGATTTTAGCACACAAATGTGTGGAAGCGGGTGATTTTAGCCGCCGTGAGCAAACCATGTGGCACACCGTGAGACCTCTTCCAAACTTCGTGGTTTTACGTATTGGCGTCATGGTTTTACCGTGAGCCAACCGTGAGCCAACAGTGACTCACGACTACCCTGTGTGTGTGTCTGGTGACATAGACATGAGCATGATGATGGTGAAACATACATTTTACTTGATCAACATGCGTTTTAAACCATGAACATGAGAATGATGATGACAAAATCTATGCCCCTGTTTTGGCGATGTATGCACGTCGTGGTCTTGCCGTGACTTTCGTGTACCGAAAGTGGTTTAACTATGTCTTTCGACGTCCTGGGGTAAATCCTAGCCAATCATTATAACTCATAATTAATCACCATGAATCATTATTAAGCACTATTAGTCATTTTTAATTAACAACATTTAACCACTATTAATCACTATTAATCACTCTTAATCAATATTAACTATTAACCATTGAGACAAGTACTGTATACATGTGCATAAAAGAAAAAATAATTAATCATTATTAACCATGATTACTCACGATTAATCATTATCATATGGATTAAAAAACAAAAAACAATAATATAATACCTTATTATATATATATACGCAAAATAAAATACTGGTTGGTGGTTTCAACCCCTCTGAAAAATATGAAAATCAATGGGAAGGATGACATCCCATATATGAAATGGAAAATAAAATTCATGTTCCAAACCACTAACCAGTTTGGTGTCACTATTAAAATACGACAGTATAATATCTTATGTATATATATATACAAAATTATATATATATATATACATAAGATAATGCACCTTTACATTAATATATATATATATATGTTAATATGGAAAATAAACATGTTCCAAACCACCAACCTGGGATGGTCTCAATGGGATGATCTCCAAAATTGCTCGGGCCTTCCGCGCAGCGCCTGGTTCTCCGCTGACAGCCTGGTGAGCAAAACTCGGAGACCGGACCGTGTTAGGCCGAAAAACTGGAGGCTGACACGAAAAACATGGAAACACTTGAGAATCAACAGATGGGCATGTCATGAAATGTCCAACTTTTAATCATCATGCGGAACATTATCATCAAAAGTTGACATGTAACGATAAACACTTGCACATTTCACCATCAACACGTGGGAATTCGATAGTATTTAAAAATGACTGCGTGGGAATCTGACCACCAACAAAGGGAACCTCACCATCAAAAATACACAAAACAAAAAACGCAGGCAACATTATTTGTTCAATTTAATGCAATGCACAAATTAGGGTCGTCCCCTATCGGCTGTCGGTTGTGAGGATTCCAAAACTCCCGGAGGTATCACAAATCTTGTATCGGTCGTCATTGGTTATGAAGGCTTTGTGCAACCAAAGAAAGGCCAAGGCGAAGCAAAACTAAATTTGCATATTTTTGTCGGTTACTCACATGCAACGATCGAAGGTTGGGACTTTACCAATGGGAATTTTACCATCAACAGATTGGAACGTGACCGACTCTGGACCAAAGAATGCCGGGAATTGATGGTGGATCGACCAATCACGGCCCGGGCAGTGCTTCTCCCACATTGAGATTTGTTCGTGAAAAGCGAGGATGCTGGCGGTCAGGATTCTCGGGGATCTGTGGCGTCCCTTTTCGACCTTCCAACACCCGTGGAGGCAAACACGAAATTGGCAAACCAATGCGCAGCAGGTGTTCGAGCTCCATGCTTCATCAAGTGCCCGCCGTTTGTTTTTTTCGAGGTGAAGCAGCGCAAGCCACTCCGCGTCCAGATACGAGTTGATCCTTAAATCCAAAGCTATTTGTGGGTGGCTTTCTACAGCCAACATGGACTTATCCCCCCATAGTTGGGTATGGGTTAAAAAACTTTAGTACCCTCTTGTTCACACACCAAAATAGGAGAATCGAAAAAAAATAGATTCGTTCATCTCTATGATAATCACCATTTCACCAGCAGCGTGAAGTTTTTGTCAATTCCCATCTCCAGAATTCTCTGAAGCCAGTTCTGCTACCCAGGAACAGCTGCAGAAGCTCATTCGCCTAACGGGAGCGGTAACGGGGCAGAGGATTTTCTCCGTGAACCTGTTGCAGTTGAATGTTCCCTCACATGTGGCTGAGAATTACCTTTTCCAATCATTTTACCTTGTAGCTACTGATTGATCCAACTAGGAAAGCGGTCTGGCGATTATTTTCTTGAACATAGCCATCTAGCAAACATCCAACTACATTTGACTACATCAGGGGCTCTGTGTGCCAGTGAGTCCAGAGGTGTCTCACTTGTATAAAGCCTAGGGAAGGCACCTAGGTAATGGAACATGTATCGACACAATCTGGTGGCAATGGCCAAACAAACACAACGTAGACATGTTCTGGCACGTAGCAACCATGCTGAGTTTATAATATGATAAATGGAGGCATGGGTGCATTACGTTCTTTACCGACGCTGCAACATTCTCAGTATACCAACTTCGCAAAGTCTATCCAACACATTATTGGCAAGTGCAATGGCATTGGGGTATGACTTCGACATGAGTCGTATCCACGACTGGCACATGCACTGCTTCCAGGAAAAAAATGAGCTGAACGCTCCGTCCCAGTGTATTTGAACGGCTTTGAAGAGGCATTTCCCACGCTTCTATTTCGTTGGATAGGAGTTGAATGGGTATGTCAACCCAAAATGTAATTGGTACAGGGTAAACAAATCACCAATAACAGAGTTGACTTTTAAATTGGAATTTCATCTCCTTTGTTTTGGGCAGCCATTTACGGTAGCTTAGCTGGACTAATTCCGTGGTATCCACACTCACGAGGGCGTTCAGCTGCTACCATCGCACAAACAACCTACATATAACTCCTAGTTCCACGGGAAGACACACATGATATCCACCTAACCCCATGAAAATACCTGGTGCTTGTTGTGGTAAACGTTACATGCTTCACTCCGGGACGTCAGGTTTTTCAACGCAACTCAGCACTGGCCATGGGATGATAAATTAACTGTTAACAAAAGGCAGTTCCAAATTCCCATGGTTAGTTTAGCTCGTTTTCCCCACGAAAAATGCCGAATTTCAATGGAAAACCCATTTCACCACAGTAGACCAAGCCATCCCCGGTTGGTTCACTCTCTCAATGGTTGGGGTTTCCTAATGCATGAAGTATCCACCGCTGCGTTCAGCAACTATCATTTGTCTATCCCAATCTTATTCCATTTGTGGGAATTGAACCCCATTTGAACTAGCACCTATTAGTTAAACACCCATGTCTGTTTCCCTTTTAAAGCGATCAAACATGACCAATCTTCACACTAGTTGATGTGAAATCTCTCATTCAATATCACCATGATATATTGCCATATCACCATTTCACCATTAGTTACGTCATGATTACATCACCCTAAATCAATATCAGTGTGATAAAAAAACTGCCATTCGAGCAGGTTGGTCAAGAGTAGGATTTCGCGATTCCAAGTTCAGGGAGTGAGGCTCTCCCAAATATATATTGGGTAGTATACCCTCTGGTAAACGTTTACATAGCGGAAATTCGCCATCTTTAATAGGTAAATCCACGAACTAGCTGGGCCATGTTCAATAGCGAACTGTTAGTCATCACCAGAGGGTAAGCCTCTAATCATCAACCAGCCATGATTATCAGATCCACCAAAATATCCCCATAGCTTTTGATAATCCCCATGTTGAATAGTATAGCCTCCCCAAAAACAGCAGACATCAAGCTAAGGGGGGGGTTGAACAATCCTCAATAAATCCCAAAATCTATGGCAGGTAACCCGATCAGTGCGCTAACCTCAAAGCTGGGATCAGCATGGCCCATCAACCTAAGATTGGGCCCATAGATTTAGCCCATGTCTTCTTGCCCTGACTTGTGGATATTGATATAATGATTAGGGCATTACCCCCCAACATTTCCTATATCCACATTGCAATTTAGGATGCATCTGGCCAGTTTGAAATAATTCACTAACTTGAAAATAGCTAAACCATGATACCAGTGATGTCATGACGTGAGGCCATTATAATTTATCCAAACTATTGCATAGTTTAAATAGAAATAATCCCATTACTATCCCACTGTTATCCCATTATCATCTCATTGTTATCATTCAACTTATCCATAAATCATCCATATTATGGTTTGACACAGCTTTAATCCCCATTTTTGGCGGTGTTTATTCCTCTTCCCCATAAACCCACCCAGAAATCCCACGGAAATCTCCGGCGCGGAAATCTCCGCGGCTCGCCTGGTTCACGTTGAGGTCCAAATCGCAGATCCCCCGCAGGCGTTGCACCGCTTCCCGACCGCCCAGACGGGAGGACTGGATGCCATGCCAGACCTCGCCGGGGCCGGGAGGCGATGCCATCAGGTTTCCATAGAAATCCATAGAAATCCATAAAAATCCATAGAAATCCATAGAAAATCCAGAGAACATCCATAGAAATCAATCAATGGTACCCCAATAGCTGGATGGTTTGTAGTACAATGAAGCATCTGATTTAAAATCGATGATTTTGGGGGGATTTTGGGGGGTACCCCCCATTTCAGGAAACCTCTGGGAAGACAATTGATGATTACACAAGCTGCTATTGTAGTCGATTGCAGCCACAGAAAAGAGAACCCCAGTAATGATGTCTCCTGTGAAAAAACGACCCGCACGAAGCCACAAAATCATGAGGAAACAAAAAAAACAAAGCCTGAAGAAGTCAAGACTTGCTTCGATCATTTTTCAGAGGGAGGTCACCTTTGACAAGTTTGGAGCCGAATCCCCATGGCATGTTCTTCCCCGACGAGCGACGGTTTGAAGGTTGCGATGCACCAGAACTGCTTCCTTTGCGAGGTTGACGGCCCGCTCTCTCCTCACCGTGCACCAAGACAAATCATCTGATTCGTGGCTTTGCAAATCATAGGGATATCTTGTGACATTACCAAGTAATCAAACATCTGATAGGGATAAGCTGCTTCTTTGGTAATGTTCAGTCATTGGGGATCATTCAAAAACCAGGAACACTGTAGTATATTTGAAAACAACTATATACACTACATGCATAACCATGATTGATTAGTCAGTTGGGAATATGACATTTCAAATATATGAAAAAATGCTCCAAACCACCAACCAGTATGTATATACCCTATCCCTTCACTCCCATTTTTGTTGGTACACCCAGAGCCCCGTGAATACGGAGAGAAGCATGGCTGGAACAGGGCCACTTTTGTGGGAGGTGTCCTGTTTCACGAGGCAATTCATTTGCCAAAGTAGTAGACAAAGACTGGCATTTCATGGATGTACGTTCTCCCCAACTTACAAGCGATCCCGTGCACCTGACGCAGATGGACAAGTTGTTTGGAGTCTCAGTGAGACAAGCTGGACAGATAATCCTGCCAGATTCCTTTGGGATGTCTCACATACATGGATGGACGCACGAGTTGGGCGCTGCGCCACCTCCGGGAGTAGGGTGCAAATGTCATTCGAGGCTCGAGCCGCAACTGGCTTAGCCTCGGCCGTCAGATGGCGGAGGTAAACGTCCACCACCATGGATGCCAGGTCCTCTTGCTTGCCAAGCAGCACCTGAGCCGACTTGAGCGTCTGGAGGTTGGACCTCACCACGCCACGCTGGCGTGTCGAGCTGAAGAGCTCAAGCGCCGCCGTCTCGGCCCCAGTTAGAAGGGACTGAGGAGCCGAGATAGCAGACTGGAGGGCCAGAGACTCGCCGTAGAGTCGATCAGCAAGCGTTCCCAAGTGTACCTGTTGGTCTGGCACCATGCTCCGGCCACTTCAGAGAACGGAATGCTTCCATCAATCACCAATTGCCCAGACGCGTTGATCATGCATCCATAGCCAATGAGACTGTATGTGCCGAGGAGTAGTGTACCAATGGACTTAGAAAGAACTTGTCCTTTCTTGGTATTACGGTATTAATAGACCAATTTCTTGGGGCGCAAGTTAAACCCATATCCGCAACATATATATGTATATATATATGCACGCATAGCCATCCTTTACTTTTTGGCATAGAATTAATAACCCATCCTTTACTTTTTGGTATATAATTAATTCACCCAATGATATCTTGGTTTTACTCCATTTCAAGTGGTAAAAATTCCATAGTCAGCGGTTAAATACCAATATCCATACCATCACCAAATGAAGTACCCATGCCAGGTTTCCCGAGTCAATCTTAACTATATCCCCATGTATTGGTGGGGAAACCATCTTGAATCCATCAATCTCTGGCTACTTTCCCACTAGCCACAAGTCCTGATTTATCCAAATGATCCGAAAAATATCCTTTTTAAAAGGTTCATCAACATGTCTTCCTCTGGTTTGGTTCATAAATGGTAATTTCATGCGTACCGCTTCTTGTTGTATCTTATGAACTATGACTTATCTATGACTTATCTAAACAATCTGAAAACCTGTATTTTCTCTTTCATGTTTGAATCCTGATCTACTGCTAGCGCACCACTATTTGGAGTCGGTGCCGCTGCTAGTCGTGGAAATGGAAGGACTTTCCACCATCTCCAGGGGCGACTGGGTCATGCTGAAACCACTTTCCGCAACTTTGCTAGCGCAGTGCTACGAGGATCTAGCGGGTAAATTACGAAACTAATTCGGAATATTAACAGTGAAAACAACACTCAAAAATCCAGAAACATGGTTGAGTGGCGCAGAAATTCAGTAAGAGATGCTCAGATATACTTATTGTCCCATTATACGCATTTATCCCCATATTCATGGTCAATTGGAACCTAGAGCAATATTTAACAATGGGATATTCATGGAAAAAAATCCGGGAACCCATTGGTTCTATCCCATGACTATCCCATGAATATCCCATAGATATACCTATTGTTTTCCCATCTTCATATCCCAGGCCGTGTTCTGACACCAGCCGTCCTCTGCTGCGCAAGGGCCAGGGCCAAGTATGCCTTGGCGCAGCCCAACCTTGGTCCAGGATGTGGGATCAGGACATTTCTAGTGGGTGAAAATGCATTACCATCTGGTTATTGGAAAATATGGGGATAATGGGAGATAAACCATCTATAAATGGTTAATCTATGGTTAATCTATGGTTAATGGTTAATATTGATTATATATGGGTCCCAAAATCCCATGGTATTCCCCAGTTTGGGGACAACCCTACACCCATAGATGATTTATATCTACCATCTGGTTATGACTGGCATAGCCCTGGTATAGATGGCCCATAGAAATAGATGATTTACCTATTTATAGCATGGTGATTTTCCATGGCTATGTTAGTCATAACCAGATGGTAAGTTAAATATTGATTATACATGGGTCAAGCATGAAATATGTAGGTACCAGAATTGTATATGGGTTATATTTAGCATAATGGGGAATCATGGATCTGAAGGAACAAAAAAAGCAGGAACATATGATTTGGATATGATCCCTCGATTTGCAGGGAATCACCATTTTGAGATGGTCCATGGTCCAAACAGGCCCCAAAATCCCATGATATTCCCCAGTTTGGAGACAAACCGACACCCTTAGATGATTTACATCTACCATCTGGTTATTTAACATAGCCATGGAAAATGGCCTATTCATAAATGGTTTACCGTGATTTTCCATGGCTATGTTAAATAACCAGAGGGTATGTTTTATACACACATTTAAAAAACCACACATAAGATGAGTATTCCCAAGACAACCGCTACAATGGGCAAATATGATTGATAATATCAACAATAGAAGCCAATGTTAGTTTCAATGGATTGGTTTAAGGGAAACAAATCAGGAACGCCCCAATTTTTTTTTACTGGAACAATCTATGGTTCCCTGACAACTTTCCCTTAATTACACCACTTCAATGTTCGTGGAATATCAATCCATTCTGTTCCTATTGATCGGGCTCTATCCAACATGGGGATCCTTTGGCGGAATCCAGCAGCCTCACACAGAATTGCCGTTGATGGCGCAATTGTTCTTTGCTGAAAAACACCGCCATTTCCGGCAAAGAACAAAGAACTCTCAGAGGAAATCAAACAGGGCAATGGAACAAATCCCCTACAAGATGGGGCCCCCAAGATAGCTAAGTTGGTTTATAAGTGGTTGAATTCTATGGTTTATGGTAGATATCACGAACTAGTTAATGGGGATTATCATGGTTTATAAACCAACTTATAACTGGGGGGCCCATCCTGTAGAGGAGTTTACAATTTTTTGGACCTCCATTTAACATGTAAACCATTGCCATGTTTGATCACGGGTAAACTACCACCATCGGCATGTCCCATTGAGGCCAACGGTATATCTGAAAATGGGAATTGATCCCCCAATTCGTTGCCATTTTAATAGGGAAGATGATAAGTAACCAGTCGAAACAACTCACATGAACATAGTCTGGTTGGTGGTTTCAATTCCTCTGAAAAAATGTTAGTCAGTTGGGGTTACTATTCCCAATACATGGAAAAACATGTTCCAAACCACCAACCATGTCTTTTCATAGTTTCTTCGGCTCTCAGTGTTGCCAGCTTGCCGCAGGCAAGCCGTCGGGATATCAATACAAGCGCTTCCTTTGCTACGCCTGGTGTCGGCCTTTGGCGAGCTCCACCATGTCTTCCTGTAATCGGTGCTGCTGGACCGCTCATTTGAAGATGCTACTACAATTGCTGTTCCCATGGCAGGCCTTCCAGATGCGGCTGCAACAGGAATCCCGACGTTCGGTCAGAGGATTCCTTGGATTTGAAAGGTTCATAGTCTTAGTTTTCTATGGGATTCTTTAGCTTTCTTGAATGAGCACGTGAGATTTGCATATTGCCTTACTTGAGAAACACCATTCGAGGTGGCCGTTTCAGTTGTCTGTGAGTGAACTCATCAACTCGGGCTCGTTCATGCAACGCTGAGTTTCAGTCTAAGGGATGCGTTTCTTCAACTTTATCTTGCCTGGTTGGTGGTATACCTACCCATCTGAAAAATATGAGTTCGTCAGTTGGGATTATTCCCAACTGAATGGAAAAATAAAATTCATGTTCCAAACCGCCGACCAGTATTTCATGATTCAATCATCCGCAGGTTTGCTTGCTTCACTCTTTTCTTTTGATGATGAAATCATGTTTATTCCCTTTGTTTGATAATTTAACTCCCCAGTCATGTTGTATTCTTCATTGAGGAAAAACACCCGACCAACAAGTTTTTCTTATTGCCTTCTGACGAATTTAATTCAGCTGAATTTTCCATTTGAAAGGGTAGTTCGTCAACATATTACTTGTTTTTTTTACAACACTCCACCATGAAACTACCTTTCACAGATTCTTTGCCCATACTTTGATGATTAAAAACCCACTGTTGTTGATTGTTTGTCACACGTTTCGGCTGATGGCTGATGGCGCCCCGTTCTTGGTGATGGTATCCTATGTCGCTTGGATTCTCCCTGTGGGTTGGCGATCTCCGGTCACTGACAGCTGATGACATCCGGTAAAGTTACCCACCCTGCGTAAATGATGAAAACATATGACAACTCATCAACTGAACAGGTCTTCCATTTTGGGCTTTAGTCCTACCTTTAATGCTGAAAGGCCATGTGCAGTAAATGTATTAAATCCCATCAAATTACAATTAAATTGCCATCAAATTACCATTATTAAATTGGTATTAAATCACCATTAAATCCCATCAAATTACCAATGAAATCCCATTTTGGTCGGTTATATTGTTGGAATCTCCGATGCTGCCGTGCCGCTGGCTGCGCGGCAAGGGTGCCTTTGAGGCCAACAAACCCTCCAGGATGGCCGCAGCGCGCGGCAAATTGGAGGAGACCATCTTGCAGTAGGCCAGCTGTAGTCGGGCCTCGAGGACCGATCGATGCATATTCGACCCACAATGTGAGGCCCCCCAGGAGTAGGGCGAAAAACCACCAACCAGTTAATGTACATCCATATATCCACACATACAAAGTGGGCCCCCCCAGTTATAAGTTGGTTTAGATTCGCCCCAGCAACTAGTTCGTTATAAGTACCATAAACCATAGTTATTGGAGTTATAAACCAATTGAACGCTATCTTGGGGGCCTCACATTGCAGGGCGGACCGGGAAAACCATGAACCTTTGAGGTTTCTGGGTTTTAATGGGATGGGGACCTGAACAAAGGTGGGTGAATCCTCCAACTATCTTGGGTTTTGAGATGGGTTAATGTAGAAAAATCCTTCCAACCATCTGGTTCATGTAGGTTCGTCCAAGCATCTTGGGTTTGATGTGGTTAATGTAGAAAAATCATCCATCTTGGGGGGGTTTTGATGTTGAATAACACAAGAACAGCATGCCGATGTTTGGAGGTGTGACAGGGACTAGTGACCCTTCTGAAGACCTGATCCGGATCAAACATTGTCGTTTTGGTGGATGAAATTTGAAATAGGAACTAGCAAAACATGCGGCTAGTTTCAGGGTACCCTCTGGTTATGTCAAAATAGCTATTGAACATGGCCGTTTACACAATTTAAAGTTGATTTCTCTGTGAAAAGTGGGGGTTTTCCGCTATTTTTTCACGGTGAGGGTCAACCAGCTCCAACCTCCCATCGAAGCCAAAACCTGCGGCGAAGTGGCTTGGCCATGCTGCGGGTTCGACTGCAAGATTGACATCAGCTCCTGCAGAAAGGTGGGATGGGGGCCATAATGGTGACAGAATCCATGGTGGTTGAATCATGGCGAATCATGGGGATTGATATCTGGTTGGTGGTTTCAACCTACCATCCTGGTTGGTTGATATTAATGGTTATTATATGGTTAATGATGGTGAATAATATCTGGTTGGTGGTATACCCACCCCACTGACACATATGAGTTCGTCAGTTGGGATGATGACATTCCCAACTGAATGGAAAAATAAAATTCATGTTCCAAACCACCAACCAGTATATGATATCTGTTAGGGGTCCACTCAAAAAACATCATTTTACAACAAATTGAGGGGATGCACTTGGGTTATTGCCCCCCCACGGAACAAACAACATATAGCAAACAATATGGACAATCAACAGGGTTTCCCTTCAAACATGATTTACAAGTGGTAGATCTTACATGATTCTTACATATTTTGATATCTTTTGCATATATCTGGGTAACATATAATAATTCACTAACCTGAATAGTTTGGCAATTTGGGGATGATTTCCCTTTGAAAACCATGATTCCAGGCTTCGGGAGAACAGGGTTCGGTCGTGATGAAATTTACCCATCAAACCATGAGGGAAACAGCAAAATCCATGAGGCCTTATGTGGCAAACCAACTGCCATAAAACCTCTGGTTTATCTTGTTTGGCGTGTTGGTTTTTAAGTGTTTTGAAGCCCCTCCAAATGGAGGTTTCCTGAAATGGGGGTACCCAATAGGGTGTGAAATAGTTTTAGGATTTTTTTTTAAAACAGGTTTGGGATTTTTTTTTGGATTTCTTGGCTGGTACCATTTGCCTAGTGTTTGCAACGGTTTGGAACTTGAATTTGTCATTTTGCATGGTATTTGCCACATTTGGGCATGTTCACCTTC
>Ga0126342_10014968_pt1 | contig 13638 bp, 10 predicted proteins | sample Cyp1metagenome_FD_92528 | JGI IMG/M metagenome (GOLD analysis project Ga0126342, IMG submission 92528) | Coral microbial communities from Lord Howe Island, Old Settlement Bay, Australia - Cyphastrea 1 metagenome | ecosystem: Host-associated > Invertebrates > Cnidaria > Coral ...
GAGTCCTGAGATCTCGTCGCCCAGCTCGTTTTCTCCCCTTTTGGAATCAGGTCGAGCGGCAGGAAGGCAACCTGAGATGACAAGGGATCGAGCGCTCGTCCTTCGCTGTCCTCTTCACCCCGCAGGTGCTCCTGCATGTGAGACTTGGGAGTCGTACGGTCCATGGCGAAGAGGCGACAATTTCCGAAGCGTGCGAAGGCTGACAACTGCGGCGATATTGACCCTGGAGCTTGAGCCAAAATGGCTACGGACATATATGATGGAAAATAAAAAATGTTTGAAACCACCAACCAGCTATTGCTGTTTCATTTGGAAGAAATGGATGTCTCTAGGGGAAACCAAGTTTGGAAACATGTCGATGGATGCTGGATTGATGCTGGCTGGATCCCCATCCGGGCCCCGAAAACTGGCAGCTATAAGAACCCGAAACGAAACGAAACGACAAGGCCGACAAGGCATCCAAAATCCCAACATTGTGCAAGTAAACTTCTAAACCCAACATTCTTATGCTATTTATATGCTATTGATATGTATTGAGATGCTGTTTCTCCAAGCTTCTCTGGGCACATCTTCCGTAAAGAGGCAGAGCCTGTCGTGTTTGGATCCGGTCTTCCGAATGGACGCGCCCAGCACCATAGCACCCAGGATGTACTCCATGGAGCTGCCCCAAAGGCAAATCAAGTAGGCCTTGGTTACCACGGTGCTACGAGGATCCATGGTTAGACAAACTACTTACTAAGTGGCGTGTGCTTGATATAACTAATTAGGGCTTATGGACACACACACACACTTATATGTATATATATTTATTTATAGAGATCTGCGTATAGATGTACATATACATATATATATATATATATATATGCATACATATAGACCATATAGATATACATACATATAGATTTATATATTACTGTACATATATATTTGTAGTTGGTGGGGTTTACAAACCAGCTCTTTTCAGTGGTGGGCAGCAGTTGTTGGATTCCTTGGATCCTGCCCCAGTTCTTGGCGTTGTTGGAGGTTTCCTGATGGGGGTACCTCCAGTTATTCATGGTTTCTTTGGGATTTTCCCATGAAATCAACCAGTTACCGCGAGCTTGGGGATAGCTCCATTTTTATATGGAAACATATGGAAACCCCTAGTTGCTGGTAGTTTTCCGGGATGTTTTTTGGGCCAAGCTATGTGTTTGTTGCATGGGGCAGTAAAAAAAGCGCCGCCTCGCTCTCAAGGGATGATGGCTCAAACTTGCCAGTGGAGGACATATCGTTGGGACAGCACGTGACACATGCAAATAGCCAACTGGTTAAGAGGCCTTGTGTCTAAACCTCTGGACAAGTGTGAAGGCCAGGAAATCACCCGTTCATTGGTTCCATGGAAGGGCTGTGGTTTCATTGAAGGGTTTTAACATGAACCCGTTAAAAAAGTGTACAGGTGGGATGATGCTGCGGTGAGTCATTGAAATTTAGAGTCGACATGCCCCCATTTTTTTACAGATCAATGGCTTAAAATGCTTAAAATACCAGGCTTCTGGGAAATCTTGACCAGATTTCCAAGCTGCCACCGATTTAGAGGAACGATTTTGCATAAGGATGAGCAAAACCCCTTATGAAGGTATTGCTGTTCGCCACCTGTTCTTAAACCTCTGCAGGTCATTAACTAGAGAAACATCAATGAACTTCACCACCTTAGCTGACACAATGTGGCAACACCTTGTGATCATATTGAGTTATAATTATCCAAAAAAAATCTAAGTATTTTTGATTAAGCTCGATTCCATCCCGCTGCCGCCATCATCCCACAAGACCTCTACCCATTACAACAAAAACAGCAACAGGTCACAGTTGCGGTGACCCCCAGTGAAGTTTGTTGGTTTACATCTTAGATGTGCTCTATTTGTCTGCTAGTGAGGCAAGCTTGACATGATTCTGGTACTTCGGCACTTGCCAACTGAAAGAACAGGCTGCGCAGGCAGCAACAAGACAGATAAGCGAGGACTCTTCCGATTAACCTCCCATTCAAAATCCATTCAACCACCAATTCCATGGCATAGCTGACTTGCCAACGTGAAAAACATTATATAATTTTTTGATGGTGTTTCTCTCCCCCTGAGCCAGCACACAACGGGGATGGTCAGCGAGGCACATATTTTCCTTTGGCCTCCGGTGCGACCGTGGCCTTCGGCGGCACTTTCTCCGAGAGTTCCAGACGTAATGGGCGCTTGCAGCAGGGACAGGCGGCATTCCAAGAGCAGCTGAGACTTTGCAAAAGGCTGGGCCAACGGTACCTAGGACAGGGTGCATAGGATACCATAGGTATATAATTTAAGTGAACAAATAGAGGTTGGATAGGTATATAGCTTATTTTTCACATAGATAGTGAGAGCTATCTTCTGGCCATCTTTTTGGGTTTGCTTTTTAAACAATAGTAATGAGCATTTGGATTTGATAAGTAACAATGGCATACACTTGGGAGATGTACATATTACATATATATATATATATGAAATTATTTGAATATGTATAGATACGTTTTAAATTGTAGAGTCTCAGCTTTCTAAATGAACACATACTTCATCAAAGGGGTGATGGTAGAGCTATCAAACTAGTGAATGGGGTTATAACATGTTATAACAACCAACAAGTATGAACAGCATGGATTGTCTTGAGGGAAAACCAGCAGAATTACTGGGTTGATGTGACATACCTTAAACCCAGCTAGCCTTTTCTTTCTTTTGGCGGGTAAGGGAATCGGAAGACAATGAAATGTCAACAGAGGTGACATCAGAAAAATGTTGTCAGGATCGAAAAGTGTGCCAGGTCTCTAGTTTCAGAGCGGCCAAGAGGAATGGCTGGAAGGGCTGCCAAGAGCAAGAGATGTCAAGGGCAAACCGGATCAAGAGAAAGTGCAAACATCAGAAAAGGATGTCAAGAGAATGGGAGGTCAAGGAGAAAGAGGCGTCCAAACAAAGGGGTGGCACGGATGTCGTTCGAGAAAGGGCTGTCAAGTTTGTCAGGGATGTTACTGTAATGGAAATGAGGTACGCTCTGGTAAAGTAACATAGCTATTGAAAATGGCCATTTATAGTTGATTTACCCATGAAAATTGTGATTTTCCATAGTTTCTTGTATGTTTACCAAAGTATCAAGAAGGTTGAAACAAACAGCAGCTTGGGCATCCAAGGCACCATCTGCCACTCCTCGTCTTGTACCACGTCTGTTGCGGCAGCAGCTGGGCGTACTTCACGTCCGCGCCGCGTAGGGGGCTGGAGATGCGGAGGAACGCCCTGGGCGGAGCAACTCCGGGTCGTTGAAGCACCAAAAAATGAAGAACTAACCGCGAAACATGATGGTTCAACAACTAAAAATGATGTTGTTCTTACTAAAAAAATGGTGGTTTAATGGTGGTTGAACTACTAAGAATGGGATTTAGCCACTAAATAGAGACTTAATCATCCCCAAAATTAGATCCAACCATCAGATAATTGCCCACCGACATTTAATTATCAATTAAACATTAAAACTATTGGTTTAGCCCAGAAACCATGTTTATACTGATATTTCACTGGGGGTCTTTGGTGGATCTAGGGTTTACAAACCAACTTAAAAATACTTATGACTGGGGAAAGCACTATATAGAAGTCCTTGACAACATATTTGATGGGAATATTGGTGGGATATTCAATGGGAAAGTGATATGGGATGTAAAATGGTATAATATAACTAACCAATTTGATATGATATTTGGGTTTGTCTGAACATAGGGTATGCCACAGAATGGGACCCCCAACTGGCCGAATCCAGCAACCACCGGAATGGTATTGCAGAGGGCATCCCCAGGAAATGGAACTCCAAAAACGTTTGGATATGTTTGGATGATAAATTTCCTTACGCAACATATTGGATCGTTTGATTCCAAGCTAAATTTCTGGAGATCGCACATGGGTCATACGACTCTGAAGCGGCGTGGCTCCCAGGTGAGGCCCTCACTTCCCACCGAAGAACCAAATCTTTAAGCTGCTACACATCCTGCCAGTCTTCTTTGTTTTTCCAATCGTTTTTTCCCCAAATCGTCTGCTCGATCAGGCTCTCAGCGGCTATCAAGTATCAAAAGAAGAAACAGTTACCTTCAAAGCTTCGGATGGATCGAAGATGTTGGCTTTTCCAGGCCAGAAAAACGACCCAAGCGGCAGAGGCCAAAGAGCAAATGGAAACCTTTAGAACTAAATGACAAAATATTAAATGACTGAAACGACGGTAAAAACCCTACAAACAATTTATTGTTTCAAGAGAAACAACTATCGATATTCAAAAACTATAGGTTTGCAATGGTTTGCACGACAATGTGCCTGTTGGCAAATGGCAATTGTGTGGCTCCCTTCGTATTCCATGTAGAGATTCTCCGAAGGTACTACTTGCATGCACATCCATGGCCTGTTTTGAGAGCCACCGCCCCATTCCGAACCAGAACTAGCCATGGTTGTGAAACCGAAATGGTGGTGAAGAATCCTTCACGAATGGTTGGAACTGGTGAAGCTACGACTTATTTCTGGCTGTTTGGGGCTCCAAATTTCCAAACATGTAAACATTTATGATTTGGTTGGATTTCCACGTTTTCTTATTGGTAAATGTTGAAGCCCCGTTTTGTATCGTCAAAATCCATAATTTGATGGCCACCCCCAATGATTCAAATCGTGATGGACGTCAATGTTTTCTCTTGTATATGTTCATCCCATGCATCCTTATTCTTGAGATACACCATAAACCTTACTTAGCCTAGTTATAAGCCAACTTTCCTATCTAGGGCGCGCTTTCGTGCAATGACCCAAAGCGTCTGGAAGTTAATTATATAACTGTTTACAACTGGATTATTGCCCATTATGAAACACTTATATTCAATTATATTCCCAGTTATCAACGGGTAGTTCTATGGCAGATCTAGGCATGTAGGGGGTATTGAGTTCTGTCACTGATGGTGCATATCGTTAAACCACCATTTTTGATGGCATGTCACCATGTCCCACCAGAATGATTCCAAGCATCACGTATCTTCTCAGTTTTTTCCTCCACAAAGCTCTCAACACTGCAATGGCCACCGCCACGCTGAAGCTCCACAGTCGGAGCTTCAGTGGAAAGCGACTCCTTGGGGACTTGGGCCCCGACAGGGTGGCCGGGAATCAAAGATGCCCATGTTTGCTGACTATATAAATATATAATGAATGAATGAATGAATGAATGAATGAATGTATGTATGTATCTATCTATCTAGCTATCTATCTATCTATCTATCTCTGTATCTCTGTATCTCTGTATCTCTGTATCTCTGTATCCCTGTATCCCTGTAACTCTGTATGTATGTATGTATGTATGTATGTATATATGAGTAAATCTCGATTTTTGTTGGTTAGATGGCTGAATATTGGATAAATATCGGATAGATATTGGGAAAAGAAATGGGTGTACATATGGGATATACATGGATGTACGATCCCATTAACTAACACAGACCCTGAGAACCACTACTTCTTGGAAGAATGTAGGCTTCCAACCCACAAATTTGGCGGTGCAAGGGTTGGTTTGGTGTATGATTGGATCATCAAAAATTATTCGGTTATACGGTACTTGTTGTTCGATTATATATATATATAAATGGGAGTTACTCCCCGAACAAAAATCAAGCAGCAAGTGGGAAAAGAAGAATCTTCGTGAGGTTTAGATTCGTTACCTTTCGAATCTCAAAAAAAAACACAAAAAATCCCAGAAGTTCATGTCTGATTGTGGTATCACCAAGAGGCAGGAATGAAACAAAAGAAACTGCGGGCATAAACGGTTTTTTCCTATCAAAGCAATGATGATTTTGCCGGATAAGCCGTTAATTGAAACTATGGCAGCCAATCGAATGACAAGTGATCCCTCTGAGTTGAAATTGACGATTGAGGGGTCTGAACGTAGCAGCAGGCATGACCTCGGCGCAATTGACATTGACCTTAAGCCCATGCAATAATAGACACCGGCAACAGCACTGCCAAGTAATGACAACTGAGACGTTTTGAGACATTTTGAGACATTCTGAGTCATTTTGAAACATTTTGAACAATTTGAGCAATTTTTTTGGCTCAGCTTGGGGTCATTTCGAGCAATTTTGAACATTTTTGTCGGGCAAGTTTGGGTCATGTCGAGCAATTCTGAACATTTTTTGGAAACACGATATGGCATTGTCAACCTTGGACAGTGTTCAAAATGTCTCAATTGAGGCTGCTTTGAGACATCTTACTTTGGCTGAAAAAGGTGGCTGATGTAAACCCCACGGATCTAGACCCTAAAACGAGATCAGTGAAAGATCTATGAAACACCCTGAATCATCCAAACGAGGAAGATTGAAACAAACGTTGCCCTCGGAGAACCGGCCGCCCATGTACAATCACATGCTTGGGGACATGGACGTAGCCAGTATTGTACAGTTGCTGATGGAAACCGTTGTGGCAACAAGACTTTTGATCCACACTTTTTCTTTGTTTGATTTCAGAGGTGGCTAAGGGGTTTCAGAAGTGGATAAGCGTTTATCTTGTATAATTGTCATTTTATTCATTTGTATTTTGACAGCATTCTACGATTTATTCAGAATATATCATGGGATAATTATCTTCACACAGCTAGATGAACATTGCTTGGAAGCAGCATGGCAGCTTGACAAGCACCCCGGGAATTGCCATATGATGATGGAACCGATCACATGGATCAATCATACCATGGCCAAATCCCCATGATATCCAATTTTGGATTATAATCATTTTTTTGGATGGCCCAACAAATCCGCATGTTTAGTTTTTGGTTTAAATCTGCTACAGGATGAAATCACCGAAGTATTTGCCAACTGCGGTCAGCTGACGACACTTCTCGAAGCACTCCCCGCGCTCGTGGCAGCATGGCGATGGCTGTGGTAGCCATGCTATCTCTGAACTTAGAACACATAAGAAATCAGTGGAAGGGGTAGCCATGTCTGGGATGATCTCACCATCATGTATGGTTCAGTGGTTATCAGTCGCTATACAAAGCTACTTGTTTCAGCCCAAGATGGGAGAATTCCTATTGCCATTCTTCTCCGCCCTTGATATCTGGTAGTTTAAACTCTCATATCATCGACGTACGAAATGTGAAAAAAAACCAACCAGTTGTGGAAGCTGAAACCGTAAAACGGCCAGTCGAGTTATCGAAGATGGGTCACTGGTGAGATGGTTCAACAATGTTGAAGCTGTACAAGGTGGTGCCTTGTAGCTAAGTTGGTTTACACGATTCTACAAGTAGGTGAACTAGGATTTATGCTGCATACAATATAATATTATATATATTTATATATGTTATATGTACAGTACTCTATGGTTAATGGGCTTGTTAAAGAAAGTTATCATTGGCGGGCACCACCTTGTACCTGTGTGGATGAACCAACCCCAGTGGATAAAGTGGAGGAGCACTGCAAAATTGCGATGATGTGCTTTCGACATGCAACCCTGACAAATTAATAGTACATTAGGATACATTAGGGGGACAATGCCAGCATGGTATAATATGGCATAGCAAATCCCTGCATTGTTTTGAACCATATTTCTTCAATTTATGACTTAAAGGCCCAAGAGAGCTTTGTGCATTGTGCAATCCGGGACAAATGAGTTCACAGCTCACAAGAAACAATGCAGCTGTCCTTGGTTTTGGGACCTACAATCTACAAAGATGCAAACAAAAACGCAAGGTTTGACAATCATTTTTTTTTTGGCATGCTTTGGTTTAAAGAAAAATCGGGTGGCAATGGGTGGGGACTTCAGATCTCTGGCGTGGGAAAGATTCTTATCGCCTTATCGCCAGTTTACCAGTTGGGTGATTATAAATCCATTAACAACAGTGATAATCCCGTCCCCCTAATATTAAACACCCCTTAGACATTAGAAACCATGGTTTAGTAGGGATTTTCGACTTACTTGGGACCATGTAGGGGGTGTTTAATATTAGGGGGATGGAATTAATAACACAATAAATTACACCAGTTACTTATAAAGCAAACTAACGTAACTAAGGGGCCCCGCCTTTCACCAGCACCCTCCCAGGGTCCCAGGACACTGGCATCTTTTGACCGTGGGACCAATTGCCAGTCGCAGGTCCGATGTACCGGGCACCAACCAAATTAAGCCATTCTGAACCAATTTGAACCAATCCTTCAATCACCACTTGCTTTAATCAGCTCCCCAACCACTAAGCCAGTCTGAACATCTATTCACCCATCGTCAATCACGAATAGCCAAAAGCTTTTCACCAACTAGTAACCCAATCATTGATGGCCAGTCATAATCCCCAACCACTAACTCAGATTCATGGTCACTATGATTCACCATTCATCAAGCAATTCCTTAACCAAATTTCAACCCATTCCGATTCCCCAAGTTGAGACTCTGTTGCCTCCTTCTTGCCCTGCACCGCTCAGCAGGCGGGCTGGGCGAAGAGTAGACGCGAGTAGCGTGGCGCGAGTCGTGTGGCAGGGGCACGCGGCAACACAGCCGTTTTCGGCCGGAGGAGTTTTGCTTCAAAGATTAAAACGAATCTGGAGAAAACGCAGGGAAACATATGAGATTACGATTTTGGATTAATGCAAAGTTGGCACATTACGAGGAGATTAAGGGTTTATATAATGATGATTTCCAATCATAAGACTTTGAAGCACCTTATTCACAAACAAGCGCGCATGAGTTAACTCATCCCAGGTAAAACTCCCGAAAAGACAGTGCGATCATGATGTTGTCAATCATGTTTCCGCATAAATTGTCAAGTTTCCAACTTTTCTCTTGAGGGGTTGCTATAGACTTTTGTTTGGTTGATTTTTTTTTGTGATGGGGAAAACTCCTGAAATCTCTCTCCAGCCATGACCAGTCCGCAGCCCCGCCAGACTGCAGCCTCCCCATCTCTTTAGGGGTTGGCAAGGATGCAGCGATCCACTCATCTGAAACTTTGGATTTTCGGGGATGCTGGTCAGAATCACCATACGGAAGACAGTTTTCAATAGTTTTCACTTGGGGCATCTGGGGGTTGTGAAAGAGCTAACCCAACCCACCAAAAAATGCTCAGGCTTTGCAGTTCTCAGGGAGTGTTCAACTGATTTCGGATCGTCATCTGTGCCGAACCCCCTCCCTGCAAAACACAAGGCATCTGGGGCTAAAGTGCGTCCACAAACGGTTGCACAGACACCAAACCGTTCTTAGTGCGATCACGAGCGATTAACATTATTTTGAATGTAGCACAATGTCTTAATGACTTTAGATCTCGTGCAAGCGTAGTTTGCAGTGTAGGTCTGTATGTACATATGTATGTATTTTTGTAGGTACCATTGCAGGCAAAAAACGACATACGTTATTTTGCAAAGTATTTGCATTGCATTGCATTGCATTGCATTGCAGTCTATTTGCACTCCATGTTTACGTATATATATATATACATACAGTATATGTGTATATGCCTATGCAATTTGCATTGCATCTATTTGTCCATTGTATGTATGCATGCCTGGACATGTGTATGTATGCATGCATGTACGCATATATATATATATATATGTAAATTTACACATATTATCTCTCTCTAGCTGACAGTTTAGTCTCTCCATCCCATTTTGTTTCTGAAGATAGGGCACCTCTAAATCTGATGGCTGTTTAAGTACACCCCTAACGTTTTCCCATGGTCATAAACTGGGGGTCAATTCCGCATTTTCAAACACGCAGAGCTTCTATTCACATAAAAAAAACCTGGGAGGTGCGTCACATGAAACCGTTTCCGGCGGGGAGTGTATCTGCTCGGCGTGAAAACACTTTTCAGAATGCCTTCTGATTCGTGCTGTCAGTCATGGTCATGATATAGAGATATAAGTATCTATGTAAATGGTGTATATATATATATACATATACACACACACATATATATATATATATATATATATATATGTAAATCATATTTACATACAATATGTATATATATATACAAATATATGAGTGTAAATACATACAACATATTATCCATACACCTACCTACCTACCCAACTTCCTAGTATGTATATATAAACATATGCACATACAAACACACGCAAACACACACACGCAATTATAGATATAGTATATATAATATACACATGTCCAACAGTTGAGAAAATGAATGCAATATATTATTATATATATATGATAAAACATACAGTATACATAAATTGATTATTCATTATTCAGAGCACAAACTGGAACGTGCAAAATATGCACATCCATTTGGGAAAAAAATCTTCCTTTTTTTGGGATTAGGCGTGAGTCGAGGTGGCAACAGTTTCTGAATCCAGAATCTTCGGGATGAAAAAACAATTTTGAAACCCGAGCAGATCACACCGCCGTGGAAACAATGTTTTTTTCTTGCCTCTGTGACATCTCATTGGTCCCGCACTCTCTGCTCGTGGTGACCCGCCTTGGCTCGGGTACCAGGGTGGGAGAGGTTGTCCATTCTTTGCTGTCTTGGAAAGGCACTTACTGTGGCAGGAGTCATGATTTCATCCCGTGGCCCATTTCTAATCGAGAAAGGAATGTCTCACACATTTTTCTTGCAGATTGGGCAGTGTAGACTTTTTACTCATATTTTATACATGTTTTGTAACATCTTTTTTCAATACCTCAGAGATCTCCAGGACTGTGGGCGAAAATACCTGCATTTGTTGGTGAACAGATCCATCACGGTTGAAATCTTCATTCTTGCTGGTTAGATCCTGATTCGTGACGGCAAACATCTCTTGGTGGGGACTACTGTTGGATCCCCATGTTGAAATACCTACGCTTTTGCTTGCAAACGTCACACCCTGGTAATCATCGATATGGAAGCCATGGCCCATATAGATCATATAGTTCGATGTGTTTCCAAACTAAAAACATGACAATTTTCCTGAATTTTCCATAGCAAACTGTTCCGTTCAGGGTATCACTTTGGTGACCTGGTCCCAAGTTGGCGGCTGAGCCCCTCTCCGAAAACACCACGATAGTTTTGCATGTGAAACATGGTGAACCCTCCATGGTAAAAGATCCGTACCTTAGAAAAAAAACAAAGTTTTGCTGGTGACAAAGATTCGTGTGTTTCTCAAAACTGGGCTGCCCCGAGTTTCAAGGGACTGAAGTCTGGGTGTGAAATATCCTCACCTCTTGCCATGCGCTCGGCAATGCCCCGCAATGGGGGATCATCGGGGTTGTCTGGTTCATATTGAGGGTCCAGAAATCGGCAGCTCCGACGGTGCTTGCATTCATCGCCCTGAAGCTTCCAAAGTTCAAGGCAGGCTTTTGCTCCCACAGCCGCCTCCACTTTGTCATGGTTTCCATGGAAACTGCTGCCAAAACGCCATCTTGGAGATCACCTCCACAAGGATCCGTGACCGCGCAGTCTGCCAGTCAGAAAACAACTTCTGAGCTGCCTGTCTGTCCTTGGCCAGAGGAGAAGTCCAGAGCTCAACGCTGAATTCGAGAAATGCTTGTTGAGAACGGTGCACCCGAAGTTTCAACTTTTTCAAAGGGTCACCAGCTGTGCACTCTGGAGCACGGCACCCACGCATAGGACATTTGCAAGCATCTTGCATATCTTGCACTGACACCGCGCCAGTGTTCAATGGGCCGTGGAAACAGTGGCCACTCAAGGCGGTCATACAGCGAGCTTTATTATGCGGGCGAAGGCCCCCCAACGTTGCAGTCAACTATCATTCCCGTATGGACCTACGCCCTCCAAATGCTAGGAAAAGTCACCCCAACTTTTTCGCCCATTGTAAACGCATCACGAAAAGAAAAATATACAAAAAATGTCTTCCCAAATGTGCAAAAAAACCATGAGATCGCAAGCCACCCCAATGGTTTCAAACTATGCAAAATTATCAACAAAATAAATCAAAATAATACATTTCAATATCAAAACACCATGTAAACGCATGATTCATGTATGTTGGGTAAAATATTTCTTTGGTTGCAAAACCCATCTAATTCTAATGTTCAAGTACAACAAGATATAACAAATACGTCTAAGAAATGTCATATTTTGGTTCAAAACACAATGTGAACGCATGATTTATGTATGTTTTGATAAATTTTGGTAACAAATCTATGGGGTTCTGATTTACATCTCAACTCAATATTTTTTCTGCAACGGGTTCCGAACGAGGCCAAAAACGAGGCCAAAAACGAGGCCCGAACAAGGCCCGAACGAGGCCCGAGCGAGGCCAGAAAATAGCTTTGGAAACCTCTCAGCTGTAGCAACAATTTACCACCAGCCCGGCAGCAAGTCTTAGAAGGAGTCTAGAAGCAGTCTGGCAGCAGCTCAGTTTGCACGCTGCCCGTGGTGATATCCCGCAACCATTTAGCTACCCAGCATCAGCCCGACAACAGCCTAGCTGCAGGCCAGCATCTACTGTAATTAGATGAATCGATGCAACTACTCTAGAAAGGCACTCCCCCGGCAGGGCGACATGTAAACACGTGACTGGATTTGCTCGAAGGTCACATGAATGAGCCAGGCATGACAAAAAACAAGCTCTCGGTGTAAACACAAGCTAAAGGACACAATATTTACTTCTAAAGCATCGTTTTCTATTACGCAACTGCTCCACAGCAACTAAACGCATGTTGGGGCGACTTTCCCGGGAAGTCCCCCCCATAAACGCAAGATTTTGAATCGGGCGGGGAGAGTTCACTATAAGGGAGTATACACTTGTCGTCTGCAGCATCGTTAATGAGTCATCACTCGGAGATCTCATTGGTTTCCTATCACAAAACTTATAGGAAACTGGATGATAACTTGGGGTACCCGATTTCAACCTCACATCCTTATAAAGTCTATACGATCCACCATTTTTGCTGGTCAAACCATCCAATACCCCTCATTTTCACATGGCCAAAAACATCATCCCCACCATTCTTGCTGTTAAGAAACAAGCGAATTCCACGTGTTTTCTTGTTCTAAAAATATTTCTGAATCACCGGTTTTTGCTCACAAAATTTAAGAAATCAATAGTTAAATCCACTCTTTCGTAACATTTCGGTAACACAAAATCATTATTGACAACCAATTAGCCATAAATCACCACTATTCACCATTCAATGGGTTGGTTTGAGGGTTTTTTCGGTTTCCTGTGGATGTTCCCTGAAAAACCAAGCCATTGAATCAATGGGATATCAATCATTCATTATTTTATCATCTTGATATGGTGAATGATTGATATTTCATGGTCATTGATTATAAATGGGATATCAACCATTCATTCAATCAATTGCTATAAATTACTACCATCTGGTTATGACATTGCCAGTTCGCCATGGAAAGATCACCACCAGTTTTAAGAACGGTAAATCTATTTCTATGGACCATCTATGTATGTTCCATGGCTATGTTAGTCATAACCAAAGGGTAAACCATATTTATTGAATATTCATGGTGAAATCCCTGAGAAATATTCCCCATGAATCACCATTAAATAAAAAAAATACTTTACTTCGTGTGATCCCCACCATGACATTTACACATTTTGTTACTCGCAAATCTTCTGGCATTCTATCTGACATATCCTCTGGCATTCTATTTGGCATATCTTCTGGCATA
>Ga0126342_10014969_pt1 | contig 13637 bp, 11 predicted proteins | sample Cyp1metagenome_FD_92528 | JGI IMG/M metagenome (GOLD analysis project Ga0126342, IMG submission 92528) | Coral microbial communities from Lord Howe Island, Old Settlement Bay, Australia - Cyphastrea 1 metagenome | ecosystem: Host-associated > Invertebrates > Cnidaria > Coral ...
CCATACATTGGCTCAAGCGTATGGAGAAAAGGCTGCGTCGCGTGACTCTGCATGGCAATCATCGGCTACCGGTAACAAGGGTACTACCTGATCGAGATAACATCCAGAACAAGGATCAAATTGTTCACATATATATACACATTTGCAGATACATATCTTGTATCTATATGCATGTCTAGAGTACCATAATGTAGTATACCGATCAATGTCATGGACCTCTATTGTGAGATTTTTGAAAAATTATTGAGTATCTTCCGAAAGGGAGGGGGGCCTCTATTGTGAAGTTTTTTGTCAGATCCATTTTTTCGGGAGGAGCTTTATCCACCTTTATACACCTTTCTTTGGGTAAAGCTGGTCCATTTACTTTAGAATGCCATATGCATGTTAAAGCCTTGAAAATGCAAGGTTTCTCAAATAATTAGATGCCTTATTCTAATGTAATTGTTTGGGTGGTACCCTATTGTGCACAAAAACTGTTGGGGCGATTTGTTTTTGGTTTTAAAAGGAAAATCAATTGAAAGTAGATCCAAATGAATATCAAGTAAATTGGTTTCAATTGAAATCCTTTCCTATCAATAGATTTCTTTGAGGGTTAAAAGGAACATGAATTGAAAGTAGATTCAAACGAATTGAAAGTAAATTGATTTCAATTGAAATCAGTTCTTATCAATAGATATTTTTGGGGTTGAAAAGGAAAATCACAGAAAGTAGATTCCAACAAATTGAAAATACATTGATGTAAATTGAAATCCTTTCTTATCGATAGATTTCTTTGAGGTTTCAAAGGAAAAACAATTGAACGTCGATTGATTTCAATTGAAAGCCTTTTTTATCAATATATTTTTTTGAAGGTTTAAAGGGACAATCATTTGAAAGTAGATTGATGTCAATTGAAATCCTTACTTAAGTTGATCATCCTGAATTCCCCAGACCTGGTTGCCGAGTTATTGGGTAGACCAAAATTGTTGAGGGGGGGCGGGGCCTACACTAATCAGTAGCCAACATTACTATCTATATGCTTTGACCTGCAAACTGACTTTCTTTCAGCTAGACACTCTTTTCCCCAAACTTTAAAAGAGGAAGGGATGCTTTGCACCCTTGACGTGCCAATTGCAGTGCTTGATGGTGTCAGGTGGCAGATTCATCCAACATGCCACTTCTTTGCAAAGCATGTCGCCTCCACAGTGGAAAACAAATTTAAAACAATGATATATTGTTGGTCCCTTGATATTTTTTGGAGTTACTCGTTTTTTGGGGCAAGCAATTAGTTAAGACCTAATTACATTATATAAATCATCTCAAACTAAGGTATTGCACATGTTTGTGCCGGAATTCTGCCCATTGTTTCATGGCATCTTCCCCTTTAGGTGGCACCCGTGGGGTCATCCCGCAAACCTGGCACAAAGGGGTCAACCCGCAAAGCTGTGCCGAATCACAGTTATTTGTGGTTGAACCATGTCCCATAGGATCCATGTATGCTATATATGGTAACATTTACCATCAATTTATACCCCCAATGTTAGCACATATACCATACATGGATCCTATGGGTGTTGAATCTTTGTGCTGACACCGTGTCGCCGTTGACAACCAAGATTGCTGAAATCGTTTTACAGCTGAGCAGACAAGCTCGCTTAAATGCCGATGCAAAAAACATATTCTGATTCAGCTTCTGCAACCGTCCCAGCAGCGGAAGACGGGCAGCCATGAACGCAATGGTCAACCTTGGTAGGTTGATGATGGTTGATGGGTTGTCGCTTTGCTAATGCAATGCCCAGAATACCCGTGGCATACCCATCTGAAAATGAGTTTTCTATAGTTTTCTTAGGTCTGAGATTTGCCAAGGGAAGGATTGCTTGATTACTTTTCCTAGCCCGGAACGACCTGCTCAACGCTATTTGTCACCATTTTGGAGGAGGACGCATAAAACTGTCCACAAAAATTCGGATGCTCCACATTGTCCATATGGTTTTGGCCAACAACAACGACGGGTATCCATGGGTATCCCAAAATGGCACTTTGAATGGGCAAAATGACGAGAAAACTCTCCGCAGATGGGATGATAATTGGCCTTGTTTTAGGGCGACACCCCCAAGTCCTCAGACTATACCCAACATGGAACCACAATTTATTGCGGCAGCAACATGACACAAAGCAATCTTCCAACCTCCAAACCCAAGTTTTTCATGTCAAACCTCCATCTGCTTGGTGCTTATTGAGAAGAATCATCCCAACTGACTCATGTTTTTCAGAGGGGTAGATGGGGTAGGTATACCACCAACCAGTGCATTCTTGTGCAAAGAAATGCAGCTTTTGGCTGATGCTGGGAGGGTGGCAGGCTGCAGATGGCTGCAGAACTCGAGGGCCATTGCCGTCGAAAAGATGGACGCGACGTGTGGGATTGAAAGTGAGATCTATATGGATCCATGGGACACTGCAAAAACGGATACCCCCTGGTAAATTAGCAGTTTGCTATTGAAAATGGCCAAAGAAATAGATAGAAATAGTTGATTTACACATTAAAAATAGTGATGTTCCATAGTTATGTTAGTTTACCAGATGGTATAGATATAAAGTATAAGTGTATGAACGAAAACTATCAAGTATATATAATAAAACGTATTTTTTATATAATGAATAACTTCGATAAGATGTGATAAGATATGTTGGAACTAATTGACATCATGAATATATTGGATATATGGGATATGATGAATATATTAGATGGAATATGTTGGCGCGTTATTCATGTTTGTCGAATAAACCCACGTTATGTTTGTCAAAACGTTGTTTTTGAGTGCTTTTCGATGGTCACTTTCATGATTTTTGTTCCTAACAAAAACACATAGTGCGTTTTGTTTCTGTTTTTTCGGGCTTAACTTTGTTAATAATAATTAATAATTAAAAAAAGAACGTATTTGTGAACCACCCTCTTATGATTTGTTGTTTCTCGGAACTTTTTTTCACATGTTGGGTCCCCCAAAAAGTCCGCCACTAAGGAGCTGACCCAGCGGATTTTGGGTGGCGTGGATCTGGGCCAGGCTCAGAGATGGAGGGGGTCATGCGAGAGCGATGAGAGTTTGCCATGGAGAATTGCCAATTAAACATAGTTATATCAAGCTTGTTTATAGAATATTTAAAATATTTACCTCTGAAATATTGTCCATTGTCAATATTAGGAGACATGGTGAGTTTCCATCTGCTAAATTTCCGGGTAGCCTCTAGTAATGTTGCAGTTTGCTATGGAACATCATCACTTTTTAAAAACATAGCCCCCATGTTGAAGTATCAGACGGCAACTTGGTGAACCAACCATCAACAAGTGCATGTTTAGCCAAGAAAATTGGGATTTAATACGTACGATTTAATAGCTATTTTGGTGGTGAACGGGGCGATTTGTTTGATGATTGAAGAGCCAACCTTCAAGGATTTGTTTAACATCGAATTATCGAAGAAGACGTTGGATTTTTATGATTTAACTCCGGGGCAGCTGCAACTGGATCATAGTGGGTGGATTGGAGCCACTCATGTTTTTTCTGTGAAGCGATGATGACTGATCAAGGCAAGATCAAGATTGGCCAATTCATCTCTGGAAGTAATATGTTGTTGTGTTAGTTTAGAAACACACTTATTTTCGTTTTGTTGGGCTTAGATGGGGCTTAGATGGGCCCAACTCAGGCACCCTTGCAAACTTCAAATGTCATACAGCAATCAAACAACGCAAAAAAACCTGTGATAACCAACTTCCCAGCCAGGTATGTCATTTAACTACCCAGCCAGAGACCATTTAACACTAGTTCCTGCTAGTTATGCTGAAAATCAGTTGACTACCTGACTATGCATTTTTTCTGGATGATTTCCCGATGTTTGATGGCTAAATCCCCGTAGGCTAGTGGTTCAGGCCACTATACTTGCTGCATATTCCCACCATATTCCTACCAAAAGCCCATAAGTTTCCAGTTGATCCTTACTAAATCCTCCACATATTCTATCACAATTCTATACATCACATCTTTCCGGCTTGTTTTTTTAATGGTTCAGTGCCAAACTCCCGATTTTTACGGCGCCCTCCGCGCGCGTCATCCGTCGTCGTTTCCCCAGCGGAGACCGGGACCAGGGCTCCAACGACTTGGTTTGGGCCATCCGTTCCGAGGAGGATCAGCACCACTGGGACGAGGGCCGCATCGTGGGGCGCTCCCAGCTGGTTTAAAACCGGACTTACTAATATAGTTATATATATATATAGTGTTATACAATGTTATATATAGTTTTATAGTTATATATGCTATGCCAGCTATGTTACCCTCTGGTAAACTAACATAGCTATGGAAAATCACCATTTTAATGGGTAAATCAACTATTTCTATGGACAATTTTCAATAGCTATGTTAAATTACCGGAGGGTATATGATGTTATTTATATAGTTATATGATATTACCTGTGAACTCCATTTGACCCAAATATTTGCTGAATCAGAATAATAGACTATTGACGCCTGCTGAAAAAAAGACTGCAGACCAGAATAGCCATTCAGGCGAGATTCTGCCCCTTTGGTTAGAGTTCTTCGTTTGACCCGCAAATTTGGAAACCAGAACTTGAATTTCATGCATTCAATTAAGACCATTTTCAAAATCAATTCGGGCGAATTTCAAAGACTTCATGAAAACCAATTCGGGCGAGAATACGCGGGAAATGGGCGAGAATACCCGAGGGGCAAGTTTGAGGTGTTGAAATTGTCAGTCCACTTTTGCAAATGCCTCAGGCCAAACTCAAAGCCTTTTTGCATTTGGTTTTCATAATTCTGTGATTTCTGGGTGCTATCAGCTTGAGTTGTGAATATCCCCAAAGAAACAATGTGCTCGGGCGAGAATTCAGCCCTCAGGCGAGAATTTGACAGTCCAAAAAACAAGTCAGAACTTGTTCATCAAATTCTAGACTGAGGATTTCCTAGGTATAGTTATATGAATTTATATGATAAAAGTATAGGGTGTTCTATATCATCAATCACCATCATCACCATACATCCATAAAACCTACATAGACCCTTATAGTCGAACCTGAAATTCGTCCCGCATGTGGGTGCTTCAATCCCCCAGCAGCGCAGACTGAGGTGCAACAGCCCAAGAAATTTCTGGAGACCTTGGGGCGACCGCTGCCTCCGCCGGCAGTCGGGGCCCAAGTGGCCGGGTTGGGTCTGAAATTGGGGAAATACTTTATCTGGTTGGTGGTTTGGGACATGAATCTTATGACTTTCCATTCAGTTGGGAATAATCATCCCAACTGACTTTCATATTTTTCAGAGGGGTTGAAGCCACCAACCAGTGAATGTTTATGATGCTTATCATCGGGAGATACAATAATTAGCCGTAGTTTATGATTATGACTAGGAGTTATCCATATTCCTAGTCAATTAGTGAACTATTGTTAGTGTATAATTTATCTATTATATGGTGTATGACACGTGGTAAACCCAATGCCATAAACCACCCCCTATAGAGGTTTATCATTTGATATACCCCTGTGTGAGATGATGATATAACATGACCGTCAGTGATGGTTGGCGAATGGGATGGTTTAGCATTGCGGATGCCGCATTAATGTTAAACCGAAGATTTTGCAAAACCATCAGTTTGGCAATAGAGGTGCACCTATTCCACTAGTCAGTTTTTTGTTTTATCTGGAGTTGACATGAATTTCCAATGGGGATTATTGGGAATAAGATGAGAAGCTTATTTCCAATTGTGATACTTGGGTGTGTCTGAAATTGAGGTAAGTACAATTAATAACCCATATTTACCCATAGGATCCATGGTGCTGGTATATATGCTAACATGACTGGGGTATATTGATGGGATCCATGTTACCATATATAGCAGCACCATGGATCCGTCATGGGTTATGGCAATTTTTTGGGGCAAATGATGATGTTCCACTCGTGGATGGTTCATTGGGTAGCCTATTTTTGGACACCGCCAGGGGCTGTCAGCCGCCACCCTAGCAACAGGCCGCAAGGGTAGGGACCTCGGAACCCAGGAGAATATCAGGCATATTCTACCCTCTGGCAAATGCTTACAAAAAACTATGGAAAATCAATGAAAATCACCATTTTCAATTGGTAAATCCATGTAAATCCACTATGAATCCCATTTTCAGTAGCTATGCTGGTTTACCAGAGGGTATATATATATTGGTGGCTGGGTTCAAATATGTGAAAGGTTCCACATGGTTCAACCATGCTGATCACCAGTGGGTGTTCACTTGACGCCCACAGGACATTCTGTGATGGTTATGTCCCAAAATTTGTGGCCAAATCGCACAGTTTATAATTGCATGAGTCACAGGATTTTATTCTGGGTCCATCCATGTCAATATTTTAAGCCATGTGTTCCCATGTTTATTCATCCAACCCCAATGTTCAATTGATTTGATTCCCACAGTTTCTTTGGTTAAGATCCAGATTTCTGTGATTTTCTGTGGTCGGGAGATGCCTGTTTCCAATACCTGATAGTAGTTGAATAATCTGAATTTTGACGCTTCAACCTGAAAATCATGAGATATCCAAGGTCCATCAGATATCGCATTTAATGATTTTAATGTTTGTAATAAAACAATTAATAACAAACCATCCCCCAGTCATCACCATTTTATAGGTGCTATGTTTCCATTGCCAGTCGTGGGTGGTATATGGCATTGTTTTACCCACCTGAATCCCAATAATAGTTAGTAATTAGTACAGTAGTTGGTTATAACCCACTATGGTCGCATTGAAATCCCATTGAAATCCCATTTACTGTAAATCCCATAAAAAACCACCACAAAACCACCATAAAACCACCATAAAACAACCAATTTGGTAAATCCCAATCTCCAAAAAACGCTCAGCCACCTTGCCACCCGCCCAGCGCCAGGCACAGAGGGAGGCGTGGAGGTGCCATCGGCTTGCAACGGAAACCCCAAAAGTGGCGAGATTTAAAGTGGAGGTTACCATCTGGTAAACTAACATAACTACGGAAAATCACCACTTTTTAATATGTAAATGGTAATCTAAAGTTCATAAGCGACCATATCTAGTGTCGGTGTTTCTGGACATTGGGTTAGACCTCCAAGTTATGGAATTTCTTTCGGGACAATCATGATTCATCAGTTGTTTTTACCTCTGTGCCGGAGGTGTGTTGTTTTTGTTGGTGCAAGCTTAACCAAACTTTCTTTGTTGGACGGTAAACGGCATAATGAAAGAAATACACCGACCATACACCGACCAAACATACCGGGACTGCAGAAAGAGTCATAGATTCATAGATAAATCTGATTGATATGACCGTTGCGTGGTAGGTTTCAACGCTTCTTTGATCTACTTAAGATGGATGTGGACCAAAGCAAAGTGACCCCCTGGCCAGCGTTTCTCCAAAGAGACATGTTCAAGATGAGAACTGTGGTAGCTCAGTATGAACCATCCTCTAATTTCGCCGGAAATTGGTAAATCATGGTAAATCCTCCGAATGTTGGAGGCATTTGGCACAAATGTGCATGGAAAGATGTTATCCTTTGGTAGTTTAACGGCTTGCTACGGACGCAAATCCCCGTTTGAGATAAGCAAATCATCTCTGAACGGGCCATTTTCCACAGCAAACTCTTCGTCATTGCTCGAAGCTAAGCTGGCTCTTAAATCCCTATGGATCCCATGAACTATATCATAGCGAATAAAGAACATTTCAGAACTATAAACCATGGGATAGTTAGTGGGATTTCTTATGATTTCTAGGGATTATTCAATGTTAGAAATGTTCCCATGGGATATAAACCATAGCTATCCATAGCTAATCCCATCGCGATTTTCTCGGATTTCTCCATGGATTTCTCCCATTTCGATTGCCCCCACATCTCTCGAGGCAGATGAATCCCCAGGTGCTTTCGATCGCGTCATAGCGGCCCTTTTGAGGACGATATTAATCAATGGCCATCTCAGGAACCTAAATGTGGCCAGAAATATGGTACAGTAATGTACAGTACCTCCATAAAATGGATCCTGAAATTACTGTTGGGAATTAAGTTGATATTGTTGGAACATGAATGGAACTCGAGCTCAAACATGCTAGCGGCTTGCTCGACCTTTGTCGACGTAGCCATGGCAGGTGATTGACATAAGAAACATGTGAATTTCGGCTCGTAGAAGAGCTGGCTGGTGGTTTCCAACCTTACTTTATTTTTGTTCCATTCCTATTTAGCTTTTTCACGAGAAGTTGAGCCACCAAACAGTGCATGATTTTCGTATGATTGGTTCTATGCAATATCGTTTCTCTTTTCGGAAGTAAGTAAACCATCCCAATCAACGCTGCAGACTGTGTCAGATCTCTGGGTCTGATTTTCGTCCAGGATGTTGCGGTTTGTAGATGTGCAGATTTGTGAGTAGATAGCGAGACTAATCACGTTACAATCAGTTTTTGTCCGCACAGATTCAGTATCCTATATAGTTATTGTGTACAATGGATTGATTATTTTGTGTTTTGATTAAAGCTAATACGAGTTAAGATGTAATGCAACTTTATTGCATATTTTTTATGGTAATTTCGACAGTATTGCATATCAATGGGATATTTAAATTAAATACATCTTAACTTGATACGCAATATTGATCACATGTTAATACTACATAAGTATAATCATTTGGATGAATAGATTGATCAATAGTTGTATATCAACGAAATATATTATAATATCAATCAATTAGGTTAATAGGTGCAAACATATGTGTATATATAATGTTTGAATATGTGTGTTCTAAAATCAAACTAATAGTTGTAGTGTAGCCTTATGAATCATTATAATATCATGATTTAACTCATCATGTAGTCTCATTATGCGCATGTGAATGCTGACTTAATGCATTATTTTAAATCATGTTTAATGCTATATGTAATTCATCGTATGTGCATAGTATGTTAAGATCATCTATATACATTCATATCATCTAGAATCTAGATGAATACCAGTGCATTTGTTCATCATACTATTTCTTAATATCACTGCATATAGTAGATATTCGAATATCATTAATATTGTTGCATTTCTATATGCCCATAGGATCCATGTATGGTATATATATATACTAACATTGGGGGTATATTGACATTGATGGTAAATGTTACCATATATAGCATACATGGATCCTATGGGATATATATATAGTACCTTTAACATCATTGCATGCCAGGCGATGCAGCTGGATCCAGTGGGGAATCTCTGGAAAATTTGCCATGGGGATATCCCTATTTTGCTGGATGGTTTATAATGGTATTTACCTACTAAAACAATGTAAAACTGATGATTTTCATTGATTTTCCATAGCAAATGGATGGTTTATAATGGAAAATCCCAATCTATAAATGGACGATTAAAATGGCTACTCCCATAAAATGAAAACCTTTTAGGATACGGGTCTGTCCAAAAATTGGGCCATAAGAATGCCATAAAACAAATGGGAAGCAGGTCCTCAGGTGGGAAACTCTTTTTTGTTGGTGGTTGGGAACGACTCTTCAGACACAACTGGTTTTACCCGGAACTTTTCAAACACTGTGATTCAAAACAAGGGCAAATTCCATGAAATCCCTCGTTTTCATATTTGAAAAAGAACCATCGTAAAAAAAAACGAACCTTTTACCGTTTACCCAATTAAAAACTTGAGATTGTGACCTTGAAACGTGGGTTTTGACCATGTCAGAATGGGTCTTGATCAAAATGTCTTATGGGCGCTCAGACCTCCTGAAACCACGCGTGAAAACACAGATTGGGTCCTGCAAAATGATGAAATGAGCTGGGTTATAGCATTTGTTTGGACTTGTGTTGACTGATGGAGTGTAGTTAGTTGTTTTTGGCATCTGGCAGAGCATGACCGGTTTGTTCTTGAGGGAAGAGCTTCCGTTTCAGCCACGAAAAAGAGAATGTGTTGGGATTGATGACATCTTTGGGCATGGGCAGGCGCGGTGTGCCCAAACTGAACTTCTATATACATTGAAAGATCTGGTCAAGTCTCATAAAGTTGGTGAACATACCAAAATCGTTAACACTCAACATTTGCAACCAGTGTTGCACATCTTTCATTTTTATTGTCTACTAGTTAGATATATATATATATATATATATATGTATACATATACATGAAACATAACTGTCAAATTTCCAGCCCCTGACCTAGATGGCATTTAGCCCGTCTCTGCACTGTTCGTCGAGACGCTTTCCCAAGGCGCCCCCACAGAGGCAGTGAACACAGAAGCAGAGGCACGTATCCATGATGTTTATCCCATTGTACCCCATGATTTACAGTGTTTCATAGTTACCAAGGGTTTTATGTGTTTTGTAGTTGACTGGGAAGTGATATGGGGAGAAGGAAAAATACATGGGGAATACATGTTCGATATAAACTTCCCAACGCACGTGCTGCATTTCCCAGCATATGTATTTCGATATAATGGGTAAATGATTGGGTGCATGTACAAACTTTATTGATATTTACAATGGGACATGTTGATATATTGGGATATACTATATTTATGAGTATCTACTTTGAAAAAAATTGGATATATAGAAATGACAAGGGAATAGAATGGGAAATGACATGGGGATACAGCGGGGATACTACAGGGATATATATATATATAGCTTGAGAACGCACATTATTTGGAGATATGTATATGTATGTATGTATATATATATACATGTGTGTGTGTGCGTATGTGAATATATATATATATATACGTGTATATATATATAACATATATCTTAGACATGTGTATGCAGAAAATAAAGAAACAATAATTAACACCATCAATAATGGATTTGCCAAGTACACAAGGGCCTCTTCTAAACTTCCAAGTATGTTCAGTTCCGAATAAAGATTGGGAATCAACGGTGCGCCTCATAAGCCAGGATGCCTTCCCATGTGCTCCATGTACGATATATTTACCATGAACATCATTGAACATCCATTACCCTCTGGTAAACTAACAGTTTGCGAAGCGGAAAATCACCATCTTAGAATCTTCGGCAAATCAACGAACTCTCTATGGGCCATGGTTTCAATGGCTGTTAGTTAGTCATTACCAGAGGGTAAGCTACGGCAAATGTTGCTGAGACAGTCATGGAGACTCTCTGGGGCAGGCAACGCCAGAGGGGAAGGAGACAAGCAAGGAGGCGGCCGTGGGATGTGGGATATGGCGGGACGCCCAGGGTGCCCAATGATCATTCCACTGGGTATCACTGGTATGTTTACCCGGCCGGGTAAACATAGAAATTTCGATGGAAAGATCCACCATGTTGATCCATTTTGAGTGGGTAAATCAACTGTAAATAAGTAACATAACTATGGAACATCACCATGTTTAATGGGTACATCAACTATTTCTATGGCCATTTTCAATAGCAAACTGTAAACGTTTACCAGGCAGGGTATCATCAGTTTCACACATCTTCACAATGAATAGCAAAGCATTTGGGGGTTTAAAAAACACTTTCAGGCACACCCCATGTGAATTTGTGCCTTGGTTGATGGCCTATTGCCGCTGTCTGCATGTTACCCATTTCCATGGGTAGGCCTGTGGATCTATACAACATTTATCAACGTTTACTTTGAACGTTGCAAGGCAGCACTATTTGGGTAAACTGAACGATTGTGTTACACTTTCTTTCTTGCCATATGTAGGGACATCTAATCCAATTTTAAGTTTTTGTTTGGCAAGTTACAATGGATACAATTCTATACCCTCCTGCAATCAAACATGGTGTGCTGGAAAATCCCCTCATCTACTGATTTTCCGAGTAAAACCTCCATTCAATTCGCGGATTTCCCAGCCACGTTTGATGACACCAGATGGTCATATTTATATTACCAAGTTCAAGATATATCCATGATACCACCATTGTTGTACTACTTACATTACCATTTGATATATCCATGAATTTCCCCATGGTTTGTGAAATTCACCCGCCGTGGAAACACTGCTGTTGCGCCAGGGCCATTTCTTGATCTCTTGGAGAGACGGTCAAGCACCGAGCTGGGTCAGGGCCACCCAGCGATGGGGGGCTGGGGATCTGAACAAATGAAAACATTGATCCAACCAACTGTATAATGTGGGTTAAAACAATGCCATAAACCATCCTCCAAATCACAAAAAAAAGGATATAATCGATTCCCAAATGGGCCGTTTATTATTGTTTTACCCACATTTATTGTTATAATCCGTTATATACTTCGATTACTTGGACTGGCAAAGACTTAGACTTAGATTGACCGTTGGGTTAGTTAAGTACTTGGTGTAGATGGATTACAATTGGGGATGTTTTGCCGTGGTTTTAAGCCAGTTACTTGATTAGCCAGTTGTCTACTCCCATGTCCTATCTCATCAAACCCTAGTGACACATATACTTGGCAAATCATCTGGGGCATCTGCATAGTTAGCTAAGTTGGTTTAAGAGTAAATTGACATTTTTTTTAATGGTAGCTGGACCTATAGGTGACCTATAGTTTCTGGTGTTCAGACAGGGAAAAAAAAACATAATTGGGGGGCGCCACCTGGTAGTAACATGTGATAACAATGACTTTCAATTCCCATCAAGCAGCCTTGCAGGTCCACCCACAGCATGTATGGCGGATCGCGGATGAAGACGTCCCTCGCTTTTGTGGCAGGGGGTTCTTGGTCGACTGAAAGCCGGGAGATATTCACCAAAGCCAGCTCTTTTTGTTGGAGTTAGCCTCCAGTAAATTAACATAGACCCTGCCAGATAGGGGTTGGAAGATTAGTTTCCATTACCACTGGGTTATTTTCAGGGATTATGTTTATTTACCAGAGGGTAACATTATTTGAATTGGTGGTTTAACTGTTGTTTCCCCCCGTTTCACCAAAAGTGCAGGGCTGACGGATGAAAAGTGCACTTCACAATTGACTCAGTCTTGGTGTGAAAATCATGGGTTCACAGAGGTTTTGACCAACGCCCAAAATGCAAGAACGACTTTGAACAACATGAAGTGGCTAAACTATATGATTTTGATTGGTATAGTATAGGGTATATGTTCTATATATATATATATTATACATTTACACACACATTATATATATACATAAATATACAATATACATAAATATGCACACACATATGTATATATATATATATATATATGCATAAGTATACATGTATATGTATCTGTATATATGCATGTTTACTCAGTTGATGCACTGATGCCACGTGGATCCCAGGTGGTCATGGCCACCGCCGGGCTCTTCCTGGAATTGGCCAAGGGCGCACACTGCGACACCGCCAAGTTGCCAGGGGCTCAGCTGACAATTTCTGAGGAGATATGTTAGATATGTTACATTAATAAATATGGGTATCTAACATATCTAACATATGGGTATCTAACATTAATAAATATGGAGATATATTAACATATCAATAAAACATATCTAACATTTGTTAATTTTGTTTTTTTTGATATGTTAATATATGTTGGATTCTGTTAGATATTTCAGTGTTCAATCCTCTTGGATTGACCTTTTTCCAGTTCTTCCACCCGCCCACTGATTCTTTTGAAGTCATAGTACACATTGATACTCAAAGACCGCTGCAGCTATGTTACACTTTTGCA
>Ga0126342_10014970_pt1 | contig 13637 bp, 14 predicted proteins | sample Cyp1metagenome_FD_92528 | JGI IMG/M metagenome (GOLD analysis project Ga0126342, IMG submission 92528) | Coral microbial communities from Lord Howe Island, Old Settlement Bay, Australia - Cyphastrea 1 metagenome | ecosystem: Host-associated > Invertebrates > Cnidaria > Coral ...
AAAATATTGGGAAATCCCATGGATTTCCCACATTTCCAGCAGTGTTCTGAATTGAGATGTGGCCACCTCTAGCAGCCCAGGCTAAAAGCCAGTGGCAAGAGGCTGCCACGTTAGTGAAAACTATGGACCTGAGAGCGTTGCAGCCAAATTTGAGCCTTGGCAGATTCCTGACGAGGATATGACAGGATCATTCATATCCAGTTTATATCAAGAGTCCCAGTCCCATGTTAGGATCCATGCTTGGAAACTTGGGTGATTCACCCCTTGTAAACCCAGAGATGGTTAGGATGCAACCCCAAACATGCCATATCTTTGGATATATGCCAAAGGAAAAGATCTCAGCGATAGTTCACATGTTTTGCTATTTATGTGGTATGTCTAATATTTTCTTACCATATCATACCATTTGATAGGGATAATCATATTAAATTTTAATCTTATTTTTCAAGATTTCAACTAGTCTGGTCAAATCGTTGTGCAAAAGCGCATTTTGGAGTGCAGTGCAACCCCCGAAAATATAATCTTAAATCATGTGAAAACTGCACTCCCAGGAGGTCTTTTTTTTTTTTACTTTATTTCTATTGTGAGCACAAGAGGGTAATCATGTCCTCAGATTTCTTCTGTTTCATTGGGCCCCATACCCTCCGGTAAACCAACATAACTATGGAAAATCACCATTTTAATGGGAAAACTCACTATACATGGCCATTTTCAATAGCTATGTTAGTCATTACCAGAGGGTAGATGCCATAGATCAAACTTTCCTCCAGCGATGCCGCAAAGTCAAGGATAATTTCCAACACGGCCATCAGCAGTTTCGCAAAGGCCGGTGGCCCCGGTGGCCCCGGTGGCCCCGGTGGCCCCGGTGGCCCCGGTGGCCCATGGCACCTGGCAGTGCTCGCCTTGCACAATGCCTGCGAGGACGTTTGGGAGCCCTTCATGGGATGTTTCAAGTTTAGCACGGCTGAAGACCCTGGCAGTTTGTTGACTTTTTCCAAGATTAGAGCTTGCAGATCATGGATGTTCTGGAAAAGTGTTTATAGAGCAGTCGAATTCATCAATGCTTGAGACAGGAGCGCCTCGCAGATGAGATCAGTTACAATGCTGCCATCAGCGCTTGTGAGAAGAGTGGGCAATGGAAATGGGTCACTTGGCAATGGAACGAGGTTGGAAATTCCGTGGAACTGCCAGTTACCCTCTGGTAATTTAACATAGCTATTGAAAATGGCCATTTATAGTGGATTTTCCCATTAAAAATGGTGATTTTCCATAGCTATGTTAGTTTACCAGAGGGTAGTTTGGCAATCAGTCTAGGAGCCTAGGACTTTTGATTCCATGCTTTTAGATGGGGATGCAGCTGCAAAAACCGAAATGGATTCCTCAATTTCAAGGGGCGGAATCTCTTTAAATCGATTGGGGACTACTGCCCCCATACCCATCCACAAAGGGGATCCATAACCTTTCGGGTCGTAGAGTAGTACTGTAAACATAAGCCATGGATAGCCATGGATGATTTGGGGTTGAGGTCGCTGGTGTACCTCGTTTCAACCTCGGATAGACGGAGATTTTGGAGGAACTTAGCATGTTTGGATGACTAAGTCAACATGACTAGGTCAACATGAGATTCTCTTGCACTTCCCCCCGTCTCAACCCGGGGACGGATCATGAATCCACGGATCGTATCCTAAAAGAATGCCAACAGAAAGAAACGGACGGACACATGCGATGATCCCTGGAACTACTTCAACTAGGACTATATATTATACAAAAAAATACATGTGTAGAAATTGGGGTAAAGCTATAATTATACATAATGAATTATATTTGATTACAGTATATATATATAATATAATTTAATATAATATAATATAATATGATATGATATGATATGATATATAATATAATTTAATATAATATATACATAATATAATATAATATAATATAATACAATATAATATAATATAATATAATAATATAATTTAATATAATACAATACAATAATATATATATATATGATATATGATATATATGATATATATATAATATAGTTTGCTATAAAAAATAAATAAATATATATATATATATGTACATGCTATTTCCCAAGAAGCCACTTGCTAGGCTTTTAACCCATGCAAACTCCGAGGCTTTGGACCTGTTGGCTCAGACCCTGGGAGCCAGGCCCGGGATGAAGTGCCGCTGTGCCGCTGGAGCGGCCATCTGAAGGTCACATCACTAGGTTTTTGATGAGGATTATTCCAATATCAAATTACTGTATATCATTCCTACATTACATCAAATTATTGATCATTTATGATAATTTACCATCAATACTAGGTAAATTATATTCCGATGGGTATTCTAATTCTTGTATTATTTTTTTTATTTGATTGGTAGTAGTAGTCGTGATTTTCAACTATGTTCAAGCAGATTTTGGGATGATGAACCTCCTATCACATGTTTTTTTTTGGATGAATGACGCTGTTGTTTTTTTGGTCTATGTTCAGATCATCTTCAACCTCAGCATCTCAAGGCTAGTCTCAGAGGTGGGCTACAGCGCCGCTGCCAGCGCATGTGAGAAGGGTGAACGATGGAAGTGGGCCATTTGGGCTGCAGACTGTGGATTAAACATTGCATGGGGCATGGTAGCTGCCATATGGGAATGTCTGAAAGTGGTCTGTACTGCCACCTCAAATGACACCCTTGATTGGGGAAAATATAGGAAAACGGTGATTTAAAAACAAAAAACATGAATTTGGAGGTAGGCTATTTTCAGACAAAGCCATGCAAGTCCAACATAGTTGTGTTTGAGCAAGCATATGTACATAGTGCGTTGAGGCCTCGGTGTCTTAGGCCTTAGGCAGGACCTCGTTTGAAAACACCAAGGCACTGTGGCTGATGACGGAAGCTCAGCAGTCCCAAATGCAGCTGGACGTGATTTTTTGCAGCACAGTGATCAGTGCCTGCCAGAAATGCGAGGTTTGAAACTTGGGTTCGGGTTGCGAGGGGATCAAGTGATCACGGGATGATACGTGTGGAACTTCCTTTGCTTCCATGATTGGTGTTTATTTGGCTCTTATCTTGTCGAATGAAGAGTTTGCAGCAGCTAGAAGTATGGTAGATCGGGGAGGTGTTTGGTTGTGCCCCCAGAGATCCAGACCCTTTCATCTTCAACCCGTCAGCCCATCAGCCCATCAGAACCAAGCAGCTGGGAAGGAGTGGCCACGTGCTTTGATGATGTTCCATGAGTTTTCGTCCTTGCCATGCGATTTGGTGGCCTACAATGCCGCCATCGCCGCCTGCGAGACCGGTGGGGTTGGCCTTGGGGTGGGGCTGTGTTGGGCAGGAGTGAGTGCACACCATGAAGACGGGGTTCTGATGTGGTATGTTATGGTCCTGGCTATGGTTGGAGTGATGATACATGCATACAAAGGACTTGCAAAGCACACTGGTCCGGGTGGGATGGACATATCATTACGATGATATCACTGGTGGATGTTTATGTAGGTCCTACGTAGGTGTCATTTTAGGACTGCTCAGCACACATGGTGAACACATCTCGGAAGCGAAGTTTGGTGTTTCCCGAGTTTTCCAAGGGAGGCACAACGCTGCAATATCACATACTATCCCCATAGTTGTATTAATTTGGATGAGTTTCCCATTCCAAGTGGCGATGTTCAATTGCCATATCAGACTCCTAAAGAAGGTACAGCTTTCGCAGCTGACAGGCAACCAATGGCCAGAAGCTTTTGGGCTGTTGCAGGAGATTGAGACGCAGTGGCTCGGTCGGAAATGCAGTGTGGTATTCAACTGATGGTAATACAACCATGGTTCAACATGGGGATGACCCATGGGTTTACAAAAAGCGGCCGTTGATGCTTATGCCCTCATTCTCCCTCATCTTTGGGCCACAATCCTCTAGATCAATTATTAAAAAAACAAACTTATAAACTTCATCTTTTCTTGGGATCATTTACGCATCAATTGGATGGCAAATGCTTGCCATGTTTTTCCCTTTTCCCATTTTTCCCAGGGCGCCCGGGGCGCCCAGGACCCTGCGACCGGACGTCATCTCCCACTGCTCCGCTCTCGGCCGCGGTGCCTGGCCCTGGGCCCTGGTGCGCCTGGAGCGCCTGGCGACGCAGCCAGTGCTCAACGCGGCAGCTGGGCGGCAGCTGGGCGAGGGGGATCCAGGGGAATTTTCAGGGCAAAGTTTCATGGGATTTTGCTGGGATTTTGAATTTTGGTGGAGTGATTTTGGTGGAATTGATGGACTTTTGATGGTTCTGGTGGGTTGAGAGTTGTTGAAAACAGTCGAACGGCTGGTTGCACTTGGTTGCAAACCTGCACATTGGGTGAATTTGATGGCATTTTTTTGTTGGATTCAACATAGCGAATTGTGATGCACAGAAGTATTGTTAAGCGTTTGGTCTGGAGTCTTGATGATTGTGGATTGATACTTCGTTTGAGTTTCTCACAACCTGGCTCTGAGATTCTTGTGGAAGCCACCTTGGCTTCCGGCTTTCAAGGTCCAAGGTCTTCCTTAATTTTTTCAGGAATGCAGGTGAAAATGACCTTAAATAGCGATCGGATATTATTTTGCTATATGATCGGATCGTTCCAAATGAGTACTTCTCAAATCGTTCATCTAAAACATGGCCAGCCATTTGTTTGGTCCACTGGCCATGTGTCTCCTTTGGCCCCTTTTAACGGCCCAGATCATCCCAGATCTCTGTCCCACTGAGGTGGCGGGCTCCTGTGAGAAGGGGGGCGAATGGCGAATCGCAGTGCAGTTGTTGGATCAAGGCACATGGCCACGGGATTTGATGGACTCAAAAAATTGGGAGAAGCCAGCAACAAGTCTGCAATGACATCCCATGTAATTATGTAATTGTCAAACACGTGTGTTTCAAAATTGGTAAGCCCCAATTTAGATCAATTTAGCGATTTGATACCGCTGTGAAAGAAAAGAATGATTTCCGTCGGAGAAAGTAGTGCTAGGAGTCATAAAAATCCAGCAGAAACACCACAAGGGTCAGGGACCCATGGTACCATTCCTGTGGTGTTTAATGCACCATAGCAACCCTACTGTAACAGATACTGTAGAAAAGTAAAATCGTCCTAAGACATGATATGTTTATTAGAATAGTGATGAACATATATTGGCATATTGGTAAATTACTGTACGATTTTCCATTTTTTTGGATTTACATGGATTTACTTAAACCTAGATCCTCCAAATATCCCAAAACAAAGTGTTTAAAGTACTGCGACCGTGGCACCAGCACCATCTTTTTTTCGGGCTATAGCTGGAAGGGTCTCGGTATATTTTTTTTCACGAAAGGTGAGGACATCATCAGCTCCAACATCGCCATGGCCGCCTGGCATCAGGCCGAGCGCTGGCCGGAGGCTGGAGATGGGTAGATTTCGTGTGACATATTTTAACAGTGTTCCAGGCCAGGCCAGTTGGCTGATTTACTTGTTAAAACATCTTTAAAGCACACTTTATTGTGTTCTACCCGAATAATTACCTGGGATCATGATTCACATCGAGAGCGTGCGGCAATTTGGGATGGGGTGAAGACACTACGGCAAATTCTTGGGTGGAGCTGCAAAGTTCAGTCTCTTGGATTTATATAGATGGTGAATCAAATGATCAAATCCGCTAGCTGGCTCCCTAAAATATCTAAATCTGTTCAACGTCCTCCATTGATTTCCACAGGTCCTGGATTTGCTCGCGGAGCTGGAAGCAACGCTGGCACAACCCAACGTGATAAGCTACAGATGCTTGGCGGATCTGCCTCGGCTGGTTGCCAAGCAGTCTTGGTAAGTGGTTAGCCACTAACTACAGGTGACTTCAAGACATTTCACATGGGATAATGGGGTTTACTGGGTCAAATGGGGTTCAATGGTTTGATTTTAATATATAAGTGTTTAACCTCGGTTTGGTGGACTTGCTCGTCTGCCTGGCAAGACATCGCTGGTTGCCACCGGGGAGGTGGGGTGATGCTTGTGATCAATAGACTCCTCGTTTGGATATTACATGGTCGATGATAACAGCTTTGACATTATAATAATCATCGCTAATTACAATGTGTTACTATATGTATATTGTTGCATTTTTTGAAGTTGCCAGAAAGAAACTGTTGAATTATGATGTTCAATGCTATAAAAATGCATTATAATCATTATAAATAATTATAAGATATGATAAGTGTATACCGTATATTGATATATTGTGGGTTTCTTTGAACATAGCGTAGCTGCGCAAATTCATGGTTCATCATCAGCGTATCTCCCCTCGCCTGAGGTGTGGCCATCGGTGCCTCTCAACTTGTGGGGCGCTGGCGCTGGTCCATTGAGCTGTTGCGGAAGCTTCATCTTGCGGGACAGGTGACTTAAGCATCAAAAATGGTGGTAGAATGGAATCTGAATGGGTTTTTTGAACTGGAAATAATATGAAATAATGAGAGATCCCTCTGGTCGTTGAATGGTGTGCCATGGAACATCACCTTCTGAAGGGCATATAAATCGTCTCTGGGCCATTTTCAGAGCTATGTTAAATGACCGGAGGGTAAGTTGTTTTTGAGTTGGGAAGTGTTTTGACTTTGTTTCTTGTATTTCTTGGGATCCAATGGATAATTGTTGCCACTCAAGCTGATACTGATCGAACCCAAAAAGGCCGATGCAACTTGTTTTGGTTGAAACAAATCCAACAGGCACCACATGGCAGCACAGGAACCAATTCAGCCAACAGATTTAGGGATATCATATGATATGATATTATAATATATTATATGTAAGACTATCAGACATGAACAAGAAATGAATGGGATGTCCTGAAAACTATAAGTAGCAGAGCCAGAAAGGCCAAGACATCAGAAGTTCAACTGGCCCTCCCTGGCACCACCAGTTGCCCTCGAACCGTTGCAACCAGGTCGCCAATGTGATCACATACAACGCGGTGATGTGTGCTTGCTTCGAGGGAGGACAGTGGCAGATGGCCGTTTCATTGCAACATGTTTAACATAGCAGAGAGAAATCCATAAATTTTAGTTTCAGGTGGAAGTCATTGATCAATGGATGTAAGAAAGGGATTCTCCCCTGCCACCGGGGGGGCCCATCTCCCAGCAGATTTGGCAGCTGCTGATGCTGGGATCCAACTATCGCTGTCTATGGGAAGCCAAGGTATCAAAGCTGCAAGCAGCCTGATGCAATCAGCAGCAGCATTGCTACCAGCGCCTACTTGGTGGCTGGGAGGCTTTTGGGCATTTTGTTGGGAGGGATGAGTATTTTTCAGTGGAGGTACCGCATGGTACCGCACTAAAAAAAACTGTGGAGTTTTTGGGATCCTTCAATTCCTATGCTGCGCATTTTCAGCACTTGAAGCATTCCAAAGTCACCTGATGCATTCCCAAAAATCTCAGCATGTTTTGGTGGTCCATGAAGCGTCAGAATCACAGCAGCCTTTCCCTGGACTCATCTTGGCCTTGGTATGGCCCCAAGGTGCCAGGAAGCAGTAGCAGCCCTGGCTCAGCTGAGCCAAAAAGCCTGGCAGGCCACTGCAGTGCTCAAAAGGCTGAGCTGCGGGTCCAGCGAGTCAAGCGCAGCTCACATGGTGACGTGGATAGTGTCACTGGATCACTATCCAAAATATCAATCCATCAAGGAACTGGTGTATATATATATACACAATTTATATTATATTATATTATATATATATATATATACATTTGGGTAAATTATAACGACCTCACTGCGACCGAGCCCTGGAATCATGGTCAATAAGAGGAATCATCCCCAAATGGCCCTAATTCAGGTTAGTGAAATATTATAATTTACCCAGATATAAATATATATGTATATACATATGCATATATATATATAATGGTATTTATCTTCTAGTAAACTCACATAGAGATGGAAATTCCACCATGAATGCAGATTTTTTCCAAGGAACATCTTTGGATTTCCATAGCTATGGTCACTGGAGGCGGTACTCAGTACTCTATGGATGGGCCAGTGGGCCAAATCACACATCCCTACCACTGGTGGTCATGTTACATCCCAAAGTGAAGCTAAGCACAGCGCAATCATACATACCCTCTGGTAATTTAACATAACTTATGGAAAATCACCATTTTTCATGGGAAAACTCACTATAAATGGTGATTTTCCATAGCTATGTTAAATTACCAGAGGGTAATTACTGTACCAATGTTGGATGTATCTCTGGTAAACATGTCAAAATGTTGGTTTGTTCAGAACAACTGCCCAAAAAATCCACCAAATTTGGGATGAGGATCACCAACACCAAGTTTTTTTGTGATGGGCTGAAGCCACCAACCAGTTTTGATATCCATGAATCAACCATTCAGTTATCCATGTGTTGTTTCTATGTTCTGATTTGTTGGGCAAAAATTGACATCCATTATATCATCAAACATATTTGTTGACTATACATGTCTACAGTCTATAGTATATAAATATTTTTGCGTATACATATGCACACACACATATACATACACATAATTTTGACATCTTTGGATAGTGCAAATCCATCCTTGGTAGGTCCTTTGCCACGCAGCAAGCTTTCAGGAACAGAACGTGAGGCAGATCCAGCTACTCAGCAGCTCCAGCAGTGTTCATATTAATCTCAACTATATATATATATATGTGTGTCTACATATGTCAGGCATTAAGTATCACTAACATGTTCTAGATTCATGAAAAAAACCCTTCCGCGTCATCCAGCGACTTGGATCATGTTCATCCATTTTCTGCTTATTAATTCGTTGGTTGCGTTGCTCGTTGCGGCACTGCCTGACGACATCTGACGACGCAAGAAGGATGCCGCCCATGGACTCCTTGCAGCGACATGGCATCGAGACCAAGATCTCGCAGGCTTTGGAGAAACTCGACAGAGGGGATCCAGGGATGGTGGAAGATGGGACCCATTTGGAGATATGAGGTATGGTCAATACTCATGGTTAATAACCATTAATAGGGGCTAGTTTTGGATCATATCAAATCAATGGGAATTCCAGGATCCTAAAATGGAGGTACGTTAGTACCATATAAGGCCATATTTTGCTGGGATATTCCCTTACATAGGCCTAAAACATAGGCCTTATATATGGTAGGTACCTCCACTTTAGGATCCTGGAATGGCCATTGATATTATGACTGATTATGCATGGGTCATGACTGATGTCCCCATTGAACATCACCCAACAAATAAAGGTATATGGTCTATAATGGCTACTATAAGGTGATGTCCAATATACCCAAAATGGGACAGTTACCAACCCCTGTTATGACTCTTACATATTAATAGTAACTGAGCCCCAAAAGGATAGAAAAGTGAATCTTCCTATTTTCATGCGGATTTACTTGTCCATCGCTTTTCCTTCGTTTTGGGGGTGACTATTGACTATAAGATTGTTTAGATATACATAATATGTACATACAATATACATGGAATGTCATACAACTAGCCACCGGCACAGCTCGGGCAAGGAGACCTGATGGCAATAGATAGAGAGAGAATATATCATACAATCGCAACATTGATCATACATCCAATACACCATATAACATACTAGCAGTAGTATTCACAGTACAACATATAAGTATTAATACAGAAGTATTTGATGATGCAAAGTGCATCGTATTTATTTAATTTTATTGGCATAGCTATGCACATGACAGTTACATAGTTGACAACAAATCCGGTCATGAACTGGTTGGGATGAACGGGATGAACATCCAAGTGAGGACATGTACCATCAATTGCCAGTAATTGGGTATTCCAACGTGAACCCCTGGGTAAACTAACATAGACATGGAAAACCAACGGTTTCCCTAGGAAAACGAGCTAGAAATAGTTGGTTTTCAACATCTATGTTAGTCTACAGGAAGGTATCTTACAGTTGGAGGGACCTCAACACCCTGATTACCAACCTTCTACTCTTGCGCTACTTGATCTGAACTTGATCTTGGGAATCTTTCCAGTAGCAGACGGAAATAAGGACGAGTCAAATTGTATGGGCCTGTTTCCCATTCGTGAGTACTGGGTACCATTTGGAAATGCAGAAATGTCCAGTACCATTTGGAAATTGCTGAAATGAAATCAGGCAATCAGGATTCCTTATTCTGCCTTAGCTAAATCATCCGGATAAATGCCGGATAGGCGGGGGATTTCCCATTGCCACTGTTTTTTTGCAAGAGAGTACCCAGAGTTTTGAATCTTTTGAACCATACCCAGAGGCCTGATATATGGCCAGGCTTTATTGATCCAAGCTTTATTTAAGATTTCTTCTTTGAAAATCAACATCTTGATGCATGCATATATGTATGTGTATATACGTACATACATGCGCATAGTATATTTCAAAAGGCGATACAGAGCGGTTCACCTCCATTTCGGCATGTTGAAGGGGTAGTATTGATACTCCAAGCATGGTTTCTCTCTTCATAGATTTTTGGGTCCCAGCAACTCAAGAGAGCATCCTATCTGTGCTGGTGACTCCTGTGTCTTGTTTCGGTGAGGCAAACGGCAAATCACTGTTTTGCCTGCCACTTCCTACCCTTCACCCAACACGCCCAGGAAGGTGAAACAGATCCTTGGGGCCGAGAAGTCACCACAGATTGCAGGCCACCTTCCAACATGTTCTTGAAAGCCATCCAAGAAAACTTGGAAACACATGGAAATGCAAGGAATTCAAGAGGAACATCACCTTCCAAAACGCCAGGTTTCCATGTGGTTCAGTGTTTTTTTTTGTTGGCAGGTTCTTTAGAACTCAGAACCCGAATTGTTCATATGTTTCAGTGTTCGATAGGTTCAGATGTTAACTGTTATATATAATAGCTTTAAGTCTTGGATAAAACATGCATGTGCTCTGTTTGCACGGCCCTTGGTGCTTTGTTGACCTGCCTCAGGGGATGTTCATCATGAATATGAGGCATCACCGGGGCCCGGGGCACAGTGGTGTTCTTCTCAGCAGTGGGAGAGTCCACAGTGGGATGATTATGATATACCCTCTGGTAATTTAACATAGCTATTGAGAATGACCATTTATAGTGGATTTTCCCATTAAAAATGGTGATTTTCCATAGTTATGTTAGTTTACCAAAGGGTATGATATATTATGATCAAGACATTCAGAACAAGTCATGTAGATTGAACCCCCCGTCTGTGCCGTAACTTTCTAACCATGGTTACCAGATGTTACCAGCCACATCAGCCACATCTAGCCTGGAGTCCGTGGAGTTTTCTTTTAGGACAAGTACCTCCTGGTGGAGCGAGCCACGAACATGGCAGCGGCCGCCGAGTTGAACTGCCTGGGCATGTTGGGCCTGACGACTCAGCACCTGTCCACCTTGAAACAATGGGCCTCAGGAGATCACGACCCGGGGAGATGATGGGAATGGAAAGGTGGAGATATGTGGAGATTCTCCAAAAGCAGTTGGGGCAGGAAAACCATGGCAGGAGATTAGCCCGGCTCAGATAGAGAGAGTTGGATTAATGTTCGTGCATTTTCTGGAAATCATGTGGGAATGATGTTTCAGATATCTGATCAAGTGTACACTTCTGTAAGAGCCGCTGCACCAGGACAGGAGGTCTCACTGCGTTTCAAATCCAAAGAGCAGTGCAACTTCCTTCGAGAAGAGACACGAGAAGAAGAGGCTCCCAGGAGTGATTGCGTTCTGCTAGTGTTTTTGGGTGGTATGAGTTGGTGCAAGATACCAAAGAAACGATGGATTGATGGCTATGCCGGGTATGATTTCCCCATGTAATGCGTGGTTTGTTTTCCAATGTGTACACCATGTTGTCAGTGCATTGCATGGCGTGGGATCGATCATTCCCCAAAACACGTTGCTGACACATTCCCCCAGCAATACCTTTGAAAACAACAACAACAACAACAACAACAACACCAACAACAACAACAACAACAACAACACCAACAACAAAAAGCGGGTTCAAACACTCCTACACACGCATTCAAACCTAGTTAATTATACATCTTGTCTACGTCTACGTACATGTTTGGGGGATCCGCTATGGGCGCCGCAGGAAGCATGTGGAGGAAGTCACCGTCGGGGGAGTCTTGCGTAGCGCCATCACCAGCAAGGTGGGGATGCTGCAGCGCAAGCTTGCTGCAGCTGGTGGTGGTGATGTCCTCAACCTGGCACTGAATCAGTGGGCGATATATAATAACAATAACAATAGTAACAATCATCATAATAGTTAAAAACAATAATATTAATAATGGTAAAAACTAATAATAAAGACAATAGGAAGAACAAAAATTATATGTGCACAGTAAACATCTCTTTTTAAGTGTATTACTATATAATACCATGATTTTTAATCGGAGTAGCTTGATAATTTTGTAGGTGCACCGTACACCCCAAAGGCAATTCAAGGAGTTGTTTCTGGAGAAAATGTACGAGGAGCCCCGAATATTTGGATGCCACAGTTTTCCGATGTTTTCCAGTAGGTTTTTCCTGAGACTTCTGCCTTGAGGCAGGGGGGCTAGATTACCAAAGAGGACAATTTGATACAATTTGCATATATCGTCAGTACGAACATGTCAAAAGGGGAACAATACCTAGATCATCCATGCGGCCTTGGCCCGATTGTTTACAAACATCACTTGGACGTATGGATTAATATATATATACACACATATATATATATTATATAATATATATATATGCTATATCTGGCGCTGGAGAGAGATACATGGTACGGCTTTTGGAGCAGGTTGCAAGCCTTACATACCATTGGGCCCAGCTGGTGGCCAGGTGGTTACGAAGATTACGGAGTATTTCTGGAGCTTTGAGACGAATTATGTGCTTGAAGCGTTTCTTGCCACGGGGTGTTGGGTTGAAGGGGCCTACACTTAGTAGGGGATAGGAGGAGCTCCCAGCATGGCGCTAAGATTTTATCCTGAGCATAGCTTACATAGCTTTTCTCATTCACCTTTGTTTGTTGGCACGAGAACAAACAAATTCTATGATTCCTGGGCACAGCTAGGGTTCTTGGAGGTGATTAACCAAGGTTCAAGGGTGTTGGTGCAGAAGCTTCTGATCGCTTGGTGCTTTGGAGCCGCCAGGGGCAGGCGGAATTCTCTCCTGGATATGGCGGGTGGTGGTTTCCTGCTTGGTATCTGGGATGAAACCCACCACCCTAGAGATTAACTATCCAAAACGGTGGCTATGTTGGATTGACTGTAGCATGTATCATTGGTATCATCTTTATTTGTTTCATCCAGCGAGTCAAGAAAGATAGATAAAACAATTGTTGAAACTGGTTGGATTACTTGGGGGAGTAACTGGCTAGTAACCATAGTTGTAATATGTCGTAACCAATCTTTATATTATATATGGGGTAACCCAAATAGGGGACTCACTAAACATGGTCATCTACCACTTGTTAAGCAGGAAGATCCTCTAAGTATGTAAGTGAGTTGCAGCACCATGCAGGACCTGATGTTGTAGGCATAATACAGCAACCTTCAGATCTCCATTTCTTGGGATTTTTACTGGAATCAGTAATTAAATGATGGTTTGCAGTTTTGATCTTCGAAAAAGACCATCGCTTCACCACCTGTTATTAATTCCTGATACTT
>Ga0126342_10014971_pt1 | contig 13636 bp, 14 predicted proteins | sample Cyp1metagenome_FD_92528 | JGI IMG/M metagenome (GOLD analysis project Ga0126342, IMG submission 92528) | Coral microbial communities from Lord Howe Island, Old Settlement Bay, Australia - Cyphastrea 1 metagenome | ecosystem: Host-associated > Invertebrates > Cnidaria > Coral ...
CTTCTGGCATTCTATCTGACATATCTTCTGGCATTCTATCTGGCATATCTTCTGGCATTCTATCTGGCCGTTGAGGTCCGGCAGTGCCCACTGGGATCTGGAGCTCGCGGTTGAGGTCCGGCACTGCCCACTGCGATCTGGAAGTCGCGGTCGAGGTCCGGCAGTGCCCACTGCGATCTGGAAGTCGCGGTTGAGGTCCGGCAGTGCCCACTGCGATCTGGAAGTCGCGGTTGGGGTCCGGCAGTGCCCACTGCGATCTGGAATTCGCGGTTGGGATCTGGACTGCGAGGAGGAGGACGCGGAGGAGATGGAGGAGGAGGATGCGGAGGCGGAGGAGGAGAACAGCTCTGATAAAATCTAACAACCCTCACCTGGCAGGTGGGGAACAATGGTTGAAGCTTCTTTAGGGGGCCTTGCCCGCTACATCCAAGGGACAAACAAAACGATAGTCTGCACAACATATTCTGACTCTGCACCCCTAATTTCAAATTTAGGACCACCGACAGACCTGGAACAACAACGTTTAATCAGCAAATGTGTTGATGATTCCCCAAACCCTAGCGACCATAAAGTGTTTAAACTAACAGCCCATTAAGAAAAACAAATGTGGTTCATATGCCTAGTCCAATCCACCATGTATGATCTTGAACCCTATCACTGATTGTTACACCCCCATAGTGGATAGATAAACCTTCAGAATTCATGAAGCAATTGCCACTTTAACCATCATTTCTGCATGATATCCCCATTTTCGATGCCTAAACCACCATAACTGCTGCTTATATAAATCCATTTGTTTCACCCGCTTCACCTAGCCATGCTTGCCTTTCTGTCCGTCTCCGCTTGTAGGAGCTGTTGGCGTAGATCCTGAACGCCTGATTGCATCGATCTACAAGTAGAAGCCTTTAATGGGCAAATATGCTGATGTGTAAATATCAAGTAAACACTTGTTAGGTTGGCGGTTGGCATATATCTGGGCAAATTAAAATTCACTAACCTGAAATAAGGCGATTGTGGGATGATTCCCCTTATTAACCATGATTCCAGTGAGGTCGCAGTGAGGTCGTTATAATTTGCCCACATGTGTTGCAAGAGGTTGATAGACATGCTTTCTATCCTGTGAAGCATGCTGAACAACTATGCTCTTGAGAGAATGTATGTTATGTGGAGGCCTTTCGTCAGCTTCATCGTAGACACTCATCAAGTCTCAAGCATTGGACTCCGGTTTAAAGACAAACATGCCCCATGGCGTTCTCACTCCATTATAACCAAATGTGTATAAGTTGATCGAAATTTTGCAAAACTGGCTAACTCTGATCTAAATCAAGTGGATGGGCGGCCGGGCGCCTGCAGTGTTCGACATCACTCTGAGGCGTGCGGGTCGTTTGGTCGTTTCTTGAGCCGTCTGAATTCCAAGGCGTCAAGGCGGTTGTTTCTAGTCACCCCATGTCAATCCTCCAAGAGAGAAACGCTATTTATCACTATTTTAGTGGGAGTTCACTGATCATTGTTCCATCTAAAGCGAGGTTACTAATCCCGATCCCTTCCCCTAATCCTAAACCCCCCCTCCCCAAATAATCAACACCTCAGGTAGTTTTTATTATTAGGGGGTGGTATTTTAGGGAACCAAAGCGGACCCGAAGAATAAATAATAAGTTTAAACCCTTATTTTTAAAAAAATCTTTTAGATTTCAAAATCAATTAAATTTCCTTTTATAACGCAATTAAAATATTGCCAAAAATTGGATTTCGAAGCTTCCCCCTAATACAATACTACTAAAAAAAAATCGGACGGACCCTAATAATAAACACCCCCGGGATGACTAGTTTTTATTACTAGGGGGTAACACCCTCACCTGAAATTTCCAGATCATGAGAATTCACCCAGATCATGAGAATTCACCCAATGAATAAACGTCAAAATTTAAGGCTGTGGGCGTTGCGAATCCACCCACAATGTTGTGCCCCCAAGTTATAACATAAGTTATAACATAGGGTAAGTTATGTTATAACATAGGGTATCTTATGTTATAAGTATGATAACTTCATTGAAAGTTATAACTTTTTTGGGTAGTTATAACTTAATTTAGCATCATGTTGGAAAAAAGATAAAGAAGTTAGCAAAGTTAACTTTTTAGGGTGCAATATTTGATATGAATCAATGATTTTTGGTGTTTGGCAAGGTTTTTCGGCTCAGGTTTTCAGGCAAAAAAAAACATGGCAACACGTGCCGTTATGCAAGATTATCGCTCCATGGTGGTATTTTTGACCGAAGAAATTTGGTCTGGCTAGCTGCGAGTGATCGCAGTCAATTGGGAAAGGTTGACTTGTTGGTGAGACACCTTGTGAACCAACTTGGTTTGCGGCATGCGTCCGAGCCAACAAATGCTGTTTTGGCAGCTATTGTGGCTCAGCATCTGTCACCCGGTGCTGAAATGACTGCACTGCTGCAGACTTGTAAGAGCGTGATGAAAACGGCGACGGTGCGTGCAACGCAGTCTGGCATTCAATTGCCAGCAGGAGAGTATATACAGACATTGCCAAACGCGCCTGATCAGCTGTCAGCTGCGTTGCGGCAACACTTTGCTGGAGTGAATTTGGTTTTTGTTCCTCCGCCACCTCGTGTTTCGATTGATGAAGTTTTGCAGGTGGCCCGTGGGATGCCGCTAAGATCTTCTCATCGGCAAGTGCAGCTGCAGCGTCAGATGCAGCACCAGCAGCAAAACTTGCTTGGATTTGGTACCGCTGGGATGATAGCTCCTCAAATGCAGGTGGCTCAGACTGTTGCTATAGCGGCATCAGTGGCTTCAGTGCTGCAGCAACGGGGGGAGACTAGCTTGCCGAATCTGCAGATTTTCGGGCAGAGCAATAGGTCAGAACCGGTTGCGGCTCCGGCTAGGAACGGCAGCTTGAGTGGGTTGCTGGACCGTGCTGAGTCGCAATCAAGCGCGAGGGCGCAAGTGGATAATGCTGCGCAGCCGTTGCTGGCGCTGACGGATGGCACGGCAGAGCCGCCGCTTCCAGCAGCGCCGGGAGTTGAATCTGTGGCACCTTCTGTGGCTGCTGCTGCTGTAGCTCCATCTGTGAGTGGGAAGTTGTGTGCGGAGGCACCGGTGCCCTCCAGTCCCGGGGATGTTTCCGGTGCAGGTCAACCGGCGCCGCCTGTCATGGGAGAAGCAGCTGCGGCAGCGGATGCCCTGGCAAGAGCACATTATGACAAGACGTTGCCAGATTTGACAGAGTCAGATGAGAAAGTTGCAATGAAGAAGCCAGCATCTCGCTTGGCAGCGACTCCGACCCAGCAAGGTGCAGCTGGTGGGGGGATGAAGCGACCTGCCGCAAGCAAATCTCAGTGCAAGGTGAAGGTTCAGGAAGTGCAGCAAGATTCGGTGACGATAAAGCCGATGGCAGGAATGAAACGTCCTGCTGCAAAGTCCCTGAAGTTGGAATCGGTGAAGACGCAGGCAGCGGCAGGAATGAAACGTCCTGCTGCAGCTGCATCAGTGGCCAAGCTTGAGAAGCGTCCAGCCAAGCTTGACATGCGTCGTCGCTTGAAGTTGCGACCGAATGGCTGCGGCAAATGCCGCTATAAGCCTGGATGCTGCCCAAGCTGTTTCAATTAGCGTGCCGCAGCTGAAGACCTGGTTCCAATTTTGAGCATGCGATGTTGAGGCAAAGGGGCTAATAGGAGATTTTGAAAGTGTTGGGCGTATATATATATATATATATTATATATATTATATATATATATAATTGTTTCGGATGGTGTCGAGTAATGGGTTTCCCGGTCGATATTTTGGTTCATTTTTTTTTCATGGTTTTGAACAACCTCAGGTTTTTGGCTGGCAGCGCATTCGTCGTGACTTTTATCTGCAGCATTTCAGTTTGCCATGGAGGTCAAAGGCGTCTTTCCGAAGAAGTTGGCTGATGGGACAGTGCATTTGACCTTGTCCAAAACGGCCAGGGAAGCCATGCGATGCCAGACTTTAGAAGATATGTGGAAGAAGTTGGACTCCGGGAAGCAGCAGCCTTGCACTCCGGAAGATGTTCCCTCGACGACAGCTTCCGACGAAGCCTTTGAGATTCCTGCTGAGCACGCATGGCGTGTCAAGGTGCGCTCTGCAGTGCGCGACACCATGCGTGAGATTGCTGAGCGGGCGGAAAACGCTCAAGAATCATTGGAGGAAATGTTTCCGATCCATGGAAAGTTGGCAGTCATGGAGCATCGACTGCTGACTGATCCTGCTTTGGACAAGCAGGATGCGCATGAGGTACTTCGCCTGGGTCGCATGTTTCTTTATATGTGCGATCTTGAGAGCGATGCCGAACCAGCAGAGAGTGAAGTGTGTGAGTATGACATAGATGGAGAGACTGTGACGGCTTCGACGGTTTTGATGTAATATTGCGACTTGGTGACTGTGAGGGAATGCTTAAAAACAGGGCGGGTTCAGCACCATGGCACACATCTCTTCAGGGGTTTCGGACACATGATTCATTGGTTTGGGAAACAACTTTGGTCCTATCCAAAATATTAAATCTGTCGTATGTGGAGGGTTCAAATGTGATTGCCGTTTCTTTTCCTCGGTGGTTGTTGCATGTGTGGCACTGCATATTTGTGGTTCAAGCGCGAAGCCTGAAAACTTGCAGTTAGGTGCAGTGGCACAGGCGGGGCTGCTGCGCAGGTAGATGGGGTATATATATAATTATATATAATTTATATATGGGTTTTATGGGATATATGATTATAAATTAATGAATGTATATATATATATTGGTTCGGTGGATGGCCTGACGGCTGTCAAGTGGCCTGCGGGCTGCACGGCATCAGTACGGCGATGGCCTGAGGGCTATCAGATAGCGGCCTGTGGGCTGCAAAGATGGATGGCCTAAGGGCTGTCGCGTGGCCTGCGGGCTGCATGGTTGTCCTAACTGCAGCGATGGCCCGAGGGCTGTCTAGCGGCCTGCGGGCTGCAGGAATCTGCGTGTGACTGCAATGGATGGCCTGAGGGCTGTCAAGCGGCCTGCGGGCTGCAAATTGTTTGCCGCTGTTTCTATAGTGGCCTGTCGCTTTGTCTTGCAAGCTGGATGGCCTGCGGGACATTTTGGTGGATTCTTTTTTTTCATATATATATATATATTATTTATATAATTTATATATAATTTATATAATCATATATATTTGTATTTTTATATATGTGTATATCTGGCTTTCTGTTTTTACAAAGATTGTGTAATGTGTATACGATATTGCTATATATATTACATACGTCATAATGCATTAATAGACATAACCCATCGCATGGCCAGGTCATGGCTTCGTCCAGCAGCGAGGAGAGAAGTCCCTCTCGACGCCGGAGTCCGAAGGAGCGGAGCCGTTCTCGAGAGCCAGCTGCGGGAGACGCAGCTTCCAAGGAAGATGGTGCTGAGACGAAAGAAGACAATCAGGAGTGGAGGTGGCACAAGGCATCGCAGCCGGCGCGCTCTGCGGCGCCCAGCCGAGCGCGCGGCGGCGGTGCTAGAAAGAATTACCGACGGCCGGGTGCGGAAGGCACCTGGACGTGTATGGACTGCGGTCGCACCGTGGACAAGAACGAAGTGTCGATAATACAACATCGACGCTCCGTCTTCTGTGTCTCCCGCCAGCTCTGGAACGGCGGCAAGGAAACGGATTGGAACATGTGCAAGCAGCTGGCGGAGAGTGTGCACCAAGATGAAGATCTGGAAGTGCACGACGGTCGAGTGTGGCGGCGCCGCCTGGATCGCCCCAAGAGTCCGCTTGGGAAGCCCCCCACTGCGGAGCACGGAGATACGTCGTATGGCCGCAGTCGCAGTGGGCAAAAGGAACGGCGAAGCGTCTCGCGCGGCGGCCGCAATAGGCGCTTGCGCCTGCAGGAGCGGACCCGTTCGCGGAGTCGTGATAGGCGCCGTCGCTCTGCCAGCCGCAAAAGTCGAGCAGGGGCCAAGACCGAATGTGAGAAGCCTGCTCGCGCGAGCGGCAGACATGCTGCAGAGGGTGAGCAAGAGAGCGGCCGTGCTGCAAACAGCAAGGGGACGCGGGAGAAGCACGAGGCTTCGAAGGTGAAGAAGCCACATGAGCCAGAAAAAAGGGCGTCCGCTGAGAAAGAATCGAAGGTTCCAGAAGAGAAGAAGGAAAAAGAATCTTCGAGCTACGAGTATACCTACAGCAGCTCATCTGATGAGCAAAAAGAAGGTGAGCCTGGCGTGCCAGAGCCCAAACAGGCTGCGTCCGCGCAGCCGAAGGCCAACCCGAAAGCCAGCGCAGCCCCTGCAGTGGAAAAAAAGGAGAAAGCAGAGGCGGCTGCAGCCCCGCGGGGCTCGGGCGAGGCCAAGCAGGAAACCCAGAGCGATCACGATCGCCGGACGGCGATGTTTAATTCGCTTCTGAAGACGGCCATGGAGACGGCTGGCAACTTCTGAGGAAGTTTCAGAAGTGCTTTGCAACAGCACTGACCTTTTTGGCACCGACTTGCAGCAGCAGAGTCCAAAAAGGGGCAATGCGGGGATCACGGCAGGGGAGAAGACTGGAAAACTCTAAGACTCATAAAACGCGCATGTGTTTGTGCTGAAATAACCGAATGTTTGCGGAAACGCGTGTGTGTTTGTTGTTGTAGTAAAGAAGGGAGCTGGAAACGCGCATGTGTTTCTTGTTGGATGTGCTAAAACCGCTGGAAACGCGCATGTGTATTTCAACGCCATATGAATTCACCGTAGGAAACGCGGATGTGTTTGCGATTTCATGTAGAAACGCGCATGTGTTTCCCATAACATGAATATATAACATGAATGTGTTTTTTTTGTGTTTCCTTCTAAAAAACAGATGTGGAATTAACAATTGAAACGGTATGTGTTTCCAAGGGGAACAATGGCGTCGCGTGTGTGTATCCTAGAAAACCCAGGAAACGCTTGTGTGTATCCATGCATATTTGACCCCTATATAGGAAACACGCATGTGTTTAAAATGTGTTTTTTTGTGTTTCCTATGTTTCCATGTTTTTGCCAAAGAAATGCATATTCCTGCAGCTGTGTCCGGTTCTTCCAGCTCCATCGGTGGTGACTTCCTTGACTTGCTGAAAGATGGCTGCTGTCCCTGACCAAAGCGCAATGGTGTCGCTGTCGTCAGTGGCGACGGAGGTGGAAGAAGGTGTCTGCGAAGCTTCTGCGCCCGCGCAGAGTGAGGAGACACCTTCGGCAGGCGCTGCGGTCACGGATGAGCAAGATGGAAAGGAAGCTGATCCGCTGGTGAAGTGCCGCAGGTGTGCAGCCGAAGTGAAAGCATCTGAAGCTGTGTGCATGCCGAAATTCAGAGATGATCTGAAGCACACTTGCAAACCGTGCTGGGCACTCAACACACAAATGAGTCGGCACGGCATCGAAATCAACAAAGCGCTGTCTGAGCAAGATGCCATCGCATTCTTTGTTGAGGCGAGAGAGCAACGCTTGAATGGAAGCGAGAACAGGCTGGCATACGCTGATGCAAGGGCCTTGTTGAAACAGAAAATGGTGGTCGCTGCTGCGCGAATCGATTCGCATGGGGAGGACGGAGAGTACCAGCCCTTGAGCTACTGGGAGCTCAAAGGTTATGACAGTAGCAGGATTTCCCAACTAGCTGACGAAAAAGACCACCCCATTTTGGGCAAAACCTATAGGATCGACATCAGCAAGCAATCGACCCACCATGTGAACACTGTGACTGAAGAGCGTATCCTCACTATGGAGAGTGCAGCGATGGAGCGCAGGAGAGGGGCGACCGCAGCCGCGGCAGCTGCGCCGCCTCCTGCGCCGGCTCTTGAGCTGCCTACGCTGTTCGAGCAAGAGACGGCTGGCAAGAAACGGAAGTCTCCGGAGGAAAAAGCTGCTGCGCAAGAGCAGGCCAAAGCTCAGCGCTTAGAAAACAAGAAAAGGAGCAAACTGGAGACTGCGGCATGCTCTGCCGCGGCAAAGCTGCTGCCCCAGTTGAAGAAGGTGCATCAGAAGCTGCTGGCCGCTGCTGACAAGACGAAGGCAGTGAGCAACGCGTCTCTGTCAGCTGAAGATGACAGAACGATCTCACAGGCGGCTGAAGCCTTGGAGAAGGGAATCTCCAATGCCACTTCGATGTTGGCAGATGCTGCTAAGGGAAAGTCGCTTGATGCCTTATCGGCAAGTGATTTGCTGAATGAAAAGGAGTTGCAGAAGATCGTGAAGGATGGCAACAACGCCGTCCGCGTGGCCCAGCTGTTTGTTCGTGAGAACAAAGAAAATGCAGCTGCCAGGAAGAATCCAGGACCTAAGAAGAAGTGAGCCGTGCGCTCGACCTGTTGCTGCGTTGCTTTGACGCAGCCGCTCTAATTTGCCAACCGGCATTATATACGAGTTCGATCAAGCAAATCATAGCTGCCTGAGAAAAAAGTTTTGCTAATGGGGATGCCGGACGCCAAGAGTATTGCAGCTTTGCATTGCAAAGTTTCATTTCGTTTCGATGAGCTGACATTCGATTCATGACAAAGTTGCCTCCCATGTTTACAAAGCAAAGTAATATATATCTATTTTTTAATCACGAAATAAGCATTCATCTCTATATTGCATGTGTATAACCCCACATGTTCTCCTCACCATATTCCATGATATACATCAAGTGCATTTTAAATGATAGATATATATAAATATCAAATATTCACAATGGCAAGCTGGCGTTGCAAGCATTTTCGGCTCATTTAAAACAAGCATCATTGGAAACATGACATTGCTGTGCGCAGTTACCATAGCGCGCGCTGTGGCGCTAGCGCTGCAAAATGCGCAACCAAAGGATGAAGCGGCGGACGCTGTGGAACTTTTGAAAGAAATATTGACCCAGATTCGCATTTCACCGGAAGAAAAAGAGCAACGTGATATGGCATTGTTTTGCCATACGTGCTTGTGGTCTATCCGTGCTGTTCTCAACAATTGGGAACTCACAAGCACATCGTTTCATTGCGGCGCAGCCGCAAAGATGCCGCAAGATGTTCGCATCTGGCAAATTGAGCATCCAAACCGTGAAGTCTTGTTGCTGGAAATCGAAAGCGGTCTTCGCTTTCTGAGTCGACACAAAGACATATTTGCAGGTCAACCATGGGGATGGCTTATTGACTTTTTGACAGCAGTCGAATCAGAGCTGCGCTTGTAGAACATGCAATGAAACTTGCTAGAGCGTTATTGCCAAATAGCCAAAAAAGAAGTCTAGATGCGGTGGCTGTTGCAGATCTGTTACTTCGAAAATATATGGTTTATAAAAACGACATAAATACAATTAAGTACCATGTGCAATATTTATATAGCATGCAAAATAATATGTCTATATCTATATGTATATATTTTGTAATAGTATGATACATGTGGTTTGTCTGTTAGCATGCAACTGCAGCCAGCGTCTCAAGCACAATAGATATATTCGCCGCATGGATCGTGATGCATTAGCCGCTGCATTAGCACGCTTCAGTGCTGCTAGTGTATATCATGTGCGACAGCTTGACAAAGGTGAGGCTGCGTGGCACAAACAGCCTTCCGGCGCCTTCAAGCGCGCTGCAAAAGCGGCGCTAGGACCATTTCATGGCTGCTTCAAACCGCTGTCAGTTCCATCCGAAGAAGATGCAAGTGTGCCTGTGGTGTTTTATGCCGCAGACATGAAGCAAGTGCTGCGGCTTTTGATGGAGAAGTGTCCGTCTGTGGCGGCGCTTCTTCGTCGCCACGCAGGGACACCTCTCCGCGCCATTTTGGCGCATGATGAATGTACTGCAGGCAATGTCCTCAATCCTTTGCAAAGACAAAAAACTTTGCTGTTTTATTGTGCATTCACCCTGTTAGACCCAATCCTGGAATCCTCCAGGGGATGGTACCCAGTGGCGGCTGTAACTCATGACCAAATCCAAGCAGCCACTGGTGGCATCTCTGCTATCACGGCTGCATTCATCAGACACTGGGTGCAAAGCGACTTGGCGACGCCTTTTCAAGTTGATGCTAATCTGCGGATTAGCATCGAACTGGAAATGTTCATATCTGACTTAGAAAGTCAACGTGCAAGCCTAGCTGCCAAAGGCAGTGCAGGCCTGCGACCGTGCATCTTTTGCAGCAATTGCGTAATGAAAAACGCGTATGCTGCTGAACGTGACCCCAACTTTCTGACTGTTTTGGAACATAATTTTGATTTGTTTCGCAAATATGACAGAGGCGATTTGGAGAATCTGATGATCCACTGGCTCAGCTGCGCGCCGCGCATGAAAAAAAATGAAAAAGAGCTTCGAGAGAAATGCTTGGGCTTCCACCTTGACCCAGCAAGCCTTTGGGCTTGCCCAATTGCTCGAACGCACTTTCACATCGATATGCTTTGCAACGATTCAATGCATTGCTACTTTTCAAATGGAATATGCAATGCCGAAATTTGCTTGTTTCTGCAGGAAGTTCAGAAACACCTGGATGTCACCACAGACAGCTTGTCTCGACAAATGCAATCGGAAGGCTGGCGCCGCCGAGGCAATGAAAATGCCCACTGGTGCCGAAAACTGTGGGGAGCTCCTCTCTTTGGAGAGGTCTACAAAGGAAGCGCTGCTCAGACGGTCGCTTTGTTTCTGCTGCTACAGTGGTTTGCCGTTCAATGGCTCAACACGGCGGCGTTGCAAGAGCATTGCCAATGCTTTTTGCAGTTGGGACGCTGCGTTGCAGTGCTGCGGCGAGCGCGGCACGGCAGACACCATTGGGATCAATTGGATTCTGTGCAAAGAGAACATCAACGCATGTTCGCAGCTCTGTATCCGTCCCACACAAGACCTAAACATCATCACAGACTACATCTGCCTACCATGTACCAGCGCCACGGGTGCGCCGTGGCCTGTTGGGGCGTAGAAGTGGCGCACCAAAATTACAAGGGAACATTTGCAGATGTGTTACGACAATTTCTGCAACATGAGTCGAATGCTGAGGCATACTCAAAGAATCTTTTGCCGCGGCTGCTACTTCGAGCAGTTGAAGCCGTGAATGATCGGCCGTTCTTGCCGACAGGCTTTCAACTGCTCCGCCCCTTCGAAAAAGCTGAAGTGCAGAGACTGACAGGTTTGCAAAATGTGCAAATTGCGCAAGAATGTCAATTGCAACTCCAAGAAGTTGCTGAAGGAGACTTACTCCTGTGGACCGAAAGCCTCACCAAAGGCGGAAAAATTCATTTCTTTCTTTGCGAAGAAGAAAAGCTTTATGTTTATGTTTCCATCTTGCAAGCCTACGGGCCGCAGGAAACAGTTTGTTACAAAAAATTCAAACAGACAAATGAAAAAATCATTTTAGCATGAGACGCAACGTGCCACATACCAGCTTGGTCGTGCATCCAAAGTGGTGTTATCATATGTTTACCTTGAAAAACTTCTGCCCGCGCTACGAAAAAAGGATCAAGACCATGAAAAAACACGAAACTTCAAATCCAAACAATTCCAGCTGATCATCGTGTTAAACCACAAAAAAAGCTATGAAAAAAACGCTAAAAAAGTTACGAAAGTTATAACTTAAGTTATAAATATGGTTAAGATAACTTAACATAACTTCAAGTTAACTTTTGTAACTTAAATATATCTATCATAACTTCAAGTTAACTTGGGGGCACAACATTGCAATTATTTTGCTTTTTCATAGCATCATATCCATACTACTCACATATTTGGCTTTGAGCCATGTTCTGGGGTTGCTGCCACCAAACATGGTGATGTTAACAACAACATGGAATCAAAATGGGACATTGCATAGCAAATACCTAGGATGTGATCCCAAAAATGATAAACCCAGCATGGCAAACCCTACGGCAGGTGCAATGATAGTGGTGCTGCTGCTGATGAATGCCACGGGAACCCTATGGAATTCTGCATTATTCAGCATGAAGTTCATCTGATGAATCTCGGCTTTATGGATTTTTCAATTGGGAGCCGTGTGAAATTCTGCATCTTGTGCCCCCGAGCTGCCACTGATATAAGGGAACCAAAAGCTTCAGCCTCTGGCGAGCAACGTAGCCTTTTCTTCCCACCAGCCAGGTTTCGGCATGGTACAGCCCTTTTTCAAGAGGTCACAACTACCTTCAATGGCCATGGCCAGCACCGGCTCCAACGAAGGCTTCAACGTATTTTGTTTTCTGCGATTGTCATGAATTTTCCATAGAACCAGGCCAATGATAGGATCGTGCTTCTTATCCCAACACTGTCACTGCCAACTCAGGCGCAGTTCCACCAACCCGGCTTGCCTCATTGAGATCCCAGAACCTCTTGGATGTTTGACATAGAAACATACTGTAACTTTGAACATTGTACCGCAGGACTTTATCAATCAGGAGGTGCCAAATCATCATGGCACTGCTATGTTTCAGTTTGAGCTGTCCAACCCGGGGTGTATGCTTCCGTATGGGATGCAACATGTCACTACCTACTCACATACTTTATGATACAATGCAGCCACGCCCGAAGCACGGCCCAACCCCAGCCATATCAAAAGAATCGTCCCTACATCTATATCCATCATGGTTTAATAGTTTAATGGTTTCTAAGCCTGGGACTTCCCATAGCCTATCTGTTTTGCTTGTATGGTGCATTCTTGTGCATTTACAACGACCTGTACCCTTGAAAAAACTCAGTCACGTAAGTACATAATGTCAATAATTGTAAAATGCCACATGAGTGGCAAACAAAATTACTTACTTACTACCCGCAATGGACATCGCCAAAGTGGGTGGTCCCCTATCGGTCGTGAAGGTTTATACTTCCATGCTATGTGCAAAAATAGGGTATCGGTAAGTGGGTGGTCCCTTATCCGTTGTGACTGTTTACGCACAAATTTCATCCTCTCAAGTTGCTTCGAACCTCCTTGGGGACCATTTTAGAACCCAAAAATGGGTCCTAAAATGGAATCTACAAGGGGGGTCTTAGAACCCAAAATTTTTGGCAGCTATTCCGTTTTTGGGTTCTAAAATGGGTTCTAAAATGGTATCTTCGACCCTTAAAAATCATGAACACATCCAAAACTTGATATACTCGAGGACGCACTCATGCGTCAAACTCTTCAACATCTTCACTTCTTGTAATGGCCCAGTGTTTCCAAATCAACTGTTGGTATTATAGACCAATGCTGAAATATCATGAAATAGCATTAAATGGCTGTATTTCTCTGCAACGTTGTTAAGGCCTTACTTGATCTCATTTGACCTTCTGTGTATAGAGCTACATCTATGTGTTCTGAAATGGAATCCATGGGCCACAGATGTTGAATCACACTTTGGTACATGAAGGAAACCATTCTAGAACCCTTCCCTCCTCTCCACAAGAAAAGTTGGGACATTACAGATCAATGTGTTTCCAAATCAACTGTTGGTATTATAGACCAATGCTGAAATATCATGAAATAGCATGAAATAGCTGTATTTCTCTGCAACGTTGTTAAGGCCTTACTTGATCTCATTTGACCTTCTGTGTATAGAGCTACATCGATGTGTTCTGAAATGGAATCCATGGGCCACATATGTTGAATCACACTTTGGTACATGAAGGAAACCATTCTAGAACCCTTCCCTCCTCTCCACAAGAAAAATTGGGACATTCCAGATCAATGTGTTTCCAAATCAACTGTTGGTATTGTA
>Ga0126342_10014972_pt1 | contig 13636 bp, 9 predicted proteins | sample Cyp1metagenome_FD_92528 | JGI IMG/M metagenome (GOLD analysis project Ga0126342, IMG submission 92528) | Coral microbial communities from Lord Howe Island, Old Settlement Bay, Australia - Cyphastrea 1 metagenome | ecosystem: Host-associated > Invertebrates > Cnidaria > Coral ...
GGCAGAGAACACTGTGGATCGCGGGTCGCAGTTGAGCAAGGACGACGAGGACGACGAGGACGACAAGGACGACAAGGATGACAAGGAGGACGAGGAGGAGGAGGAGAGGAGGACGAGGCAGGACGAGGCAGGAGGAGGCGGAGGAGGAGGAGGAGCAGGAGGAGGAGGCAACTGACATAAAATCTAACAACCCTCACCTGGCAGGTGGGGAAAAAAACAGTTGGACACAAAAGATGGTGCCCACCCAGTTATGTTTGTTGGTGGTATAAACCCGATTAACAAGTTCGATATATATATATATGCTTTATATACACCATAAAACCGATATATAGCAATTATTACAAGCCATTGTTTATTGTAATATATTAATACATTTTTCTTTCGATAGTTATTCGATATATAGTTCTGTATATATATATGATATACATCAATTATTTCGATAGTGAAAAACCATTGTAAGCCTATCACATAGTTCTGATATACTAACCTGTAACCATTATAAGCCATATAACTAGCGTTGATAGTAGTTTTGCATAGTTCACAAACCATCAAATTCACCTAGTCATGTTCACTATAGTTATCTCTAAACAATAGCTGGAGAAAAAACAACATTCATTGTATCTCTGAATATCTCTAACATATGTTCAAATCAATATTATACATTCATGTATATTTATATATCATTATATATATATATGTGTTCTGTTTTCCATCACATTCTCTAATTATAGTTATATCATATATAGTTATCAATCATATCTCTAATACCCATATACGTATATATATATATGTGTAAAATGTATATATTTATTGATATATCATATAACTCTGTGTATATATATATGTATATATATATGTGATATCTCTCTCCAGCATATACTACAGGATGGTGCCCCCCAGTTTTAAGTTGGTTTATAAACCCCATGAACTAGTTCGTTACATCTAAATCCATAGAATTCAGCCACTGATGTTCGGCAACTGAACGTTATCGAACGGGGGCCCCATCCTGTATCTAATCTGGTTGGTGGGTTCAACCCCTCTGAAAAATATGAAAGTCAGTTGGGATGATGACATTCCCAATATGATGGGAAAAAGACAAACATATTCCAAACCACCAACCAGTCTATCAATAAGTTGATAACTAGTTATTGATATAAAAAATCATGAGCTATAGTTGGTATCAAATCCACAGTTGGTATCCTGTATCTGATCTACAGTTGGTACAGTTATGGCCATTTATCAGTTATAAGTACTAAGAAAACCCCATTTATAGAATGTATAATCCCACTGAAATAACAAGTTATAACTGATTTTTATGGCCATAACTGTATATATATATATAACTAAAATGAGGTATACCCCCAATTATAGCCATTTAGTAGGGATAATGATCAGCAAAACCATTGGGTTTAGGGGTACACTATTTTCAGCCAAACCCTGGACGTCCACCTGTGACCCGCTGATCTGCCCCAAGAAGCTCCAGCCCTGCAGCACATTCCTGGCCGGCGACTCCACCGTGGAGTCCGTGGCTGCACGGGAAAACCACTCGGGGCCCCAAGAAAAACCATAGGAAAACCAAAGGAAAACCATAGGAAAACCATAGGAATATGCGAATTAACCCAGCAAATGTGGGATTGAATGAGATTTATAGCCGATTTATGCTTAGGTAAGTTGATGAACATAATCATATATTGTTGGGTTGATTATTGGTTAGGGGAATTTATACTTCGCCGATTTATACTTAGCTAAGTTGGTGAACATAACTATCATAAGTGTTGGGTTGGGGGTCATAGTAATATATCGAAGCAGTTACATTAGTCCAACTTGTAACTTAGGGGCCCCACTTTGTAGCGAAAACCCCGGATTTCATTGATCCACGACAAACATGATGATTTCAGCTACAAGCAGCTTAAAATGTGGTTAAACCAGCACAAACAATCAGTACTAAAATTGGCACCCTATGAGTAAACTAGAGGGCGCACTAAAATCCACTAAAATCACCCTACGACATTATCATCTACGACATTTTTTTCTGGGAAAATGGGATGAAAATGGGACATTTGATCAGGTCATCATCCTCATGTAACTGTTAGTCCCATGACATCCCCATGACATCCCGACGGGTCATTCGATTAGTAAATCTCCATGGAAATCCCCAAGGGGTGTGAAGATGCAACCAAAATGCCAGTGTTTTGTCAACATGTTTCGATCAGATCCAAATAAATCATCATGTTTCCATGGTTAATTCTCATGAAATCCCATATTTTCATGGTAAAACCACTGTAAATCCCAACAAGAATCCGTGCTTTCACATGAGCCAAGCGGCACAGCCGACATGTTGCACTCCTCCTGGGCCACCTGAGATTTTTTCACAAACGACTGGTAGATCTATCGATTTAAACTGCGTTACCCTCTGGTAAACTAACAAAAAGCTATTGAAAATGGCCCATTTATAGTGGATTTACCCATTAAAAATAGTGATTTTCCATAGCTATGTTAGTTTACCAGAGGGTATAAACTCCATAAGTTGGCTATTTTACCATCAAACATGGTGGTTTAATGAAATTTCATGGGATTTCAATGGGACAAGAAACATGGTTGACTTAGTTAAGTTAGGGAATCCCTTCGCCCTAATTCTAAACACAACCTAGAAAATATAGTCCAGCAGGGGACTTATACTTATTTGGAAACATCTGTGTGTTGCTTATTTTTTTTCAGGGGACAGGATTATTTTACCAGCAAACATGGTGATAGTTTAATGTTATTTGGGATTAATTAGCTAAGATTAAAACAAATGACTAAGCTAACTCTTGGGTTTATGCTGATGAAATATCTGACAATCATTATCTGTTTTTTTTTTAATGGGATGTATTAACCTAACCTTGCGCAACGCAGGCACCGGTATGCTCCACTACCTTGGTCCTAGCCTGAGATGTCGATTGGAACATATCTTGAATGACCATTTCAATATTGAGACTCATGGCTTTTGGCTGCCCGGTGTTCATGAGACTTCAATATGATTTGCAGATGTTTATTTTTAAACACAAATGTTGTTCAGATATGGTGCTTGAATTCGAAGAATGTACAAAACATCATCAATAGACGGTATTTTTTGTATCTTTATTGCTAATGCCAGTTTGGGGTACCAAACCAAAATGATTACGAGCAGGAAGTGTTTGGTAGCATAGTAATCCTCCGGCTGACTCCAAGCTTGGTCCACTCCCACAATTCTTAGTCATATTTGCATTGTAACAAATGCTACACATTCGTTTCAAAGTGTAGTTCCCACAAGTAGAATAGTTTGGCACAGTTTATCAAGAACTAAGGTGAGCCATTTAGGCATCTGATGTGTTGCGCTGTTTTGTGTCTTTTATTCCGCCCTTTAATGCAGAACAAAGAATATTCATGTCGATGGCTTGATCGGCCAAGCCTAATGCCCCTGCACGTGCAGGCTGGTGCCCATGTTAGCGAATGCTTATCATGACCAGGTTAAGTGTTGGGTCTATGGTATATGGGGGTTTCCTATGTGGTACCCCTAGTTATCATCCATGTCAGTAGGATGTTCCATGAAATAAGCCATCCAGCGATAAAGGGATACCCCCATGACTTAGGAAACCTCCATATATCAATGGGAATTCCAGGATCCTAAAATGGAGGTACTGTACCATTTTTTAGGCCATATTTTGGGGGTATATCCGATATATCCCCTTACATAGCCCTGAAAAATAGGCCTTATATATGGTAGGTACCTTCAATTTGGGTTCCTGGGTCATGGCCATTCAATCGCAATAGCAAAAACTGGGTCAACTTTCCAGCAGCAAACATCGCTGGGGAGAAACCTCGGATGAATCCACTCCAGGCCCATCGGCCCATCCGGGATGGATCTGATCGAATCCTTACATTTCATCGATCAAAACCAGGAGTTGAGGCTGCCCCAGTGAATGTTTCTTGGTTTAGTTTCAGCCCATAAAGCATCGATATGAATCTACCCAGAATCAGCCCAACCAGCAGAAAAAAACTTCGCCAACAAGGATCCAACGAAATCGTTAATGGGCCCCATAGCTGTTGAATAAACCACCAGAAGGTATTCCAAATTCCAATTATTCATCATTCATTTTTGTTGGTTATTGGTTCATTATCAACCATAAAATAGGCCATTAGTGACCATTATGACCCCATATTTTACCATATATTCCAATTATGTATCCCATTTATCCCGTTACTATCCGTAGAGGGTAGCTTCAAGGTCCCAATTTCTCCGCACAAAAAACTCAGGTCGCGCTGAGGGACATTCACCACTCCTCCACCGCTATCCTGCGCTGGGCTTCATCTATGGCTCTGTGGAGTTCTTCCGGAACAAATCCAGCAAACTCATGGGTTGTACCCTCTGGTAAGTTAACATAGACCCTGGCAGATAGGGGTTGGAAGACTAGTTTCCATTAAAAATTGGTGATTTTCAGGGTCTATGTTAATTTACCAGAGGGTAATAATTCACAATTCTGACTTGTAATAATTCCATGAATGATGTCTGACTGAATTGTAATTATACCCATGAAAAAAATATCCAGCAATTATACCAATTAATTCTATCTAACTGACTTGTAATAATTCACGAATCTGAAAATAAGTATATAAAACTTGTGGCCATTCGGGGATGCTTCCCCCAATCCTAACCATCATTCCTACCTCCCAATGCGGTCAATGATTCATCTAAATATATCTACATTTATATATCACATCTGGGGGATGTATACAACAAACAGGACAGCAAAGAATTAAAATTTAGCAAGAACAATAACTATCATGTGTATAGTATAGGAAACTCTAATGGGGAAAATAGATTACCATAGCTCCCAACTTCTCCCCAACCAGTCGCATTGTGGAAAAGGCGCGGGTCATCTATCGGCTATGTGGATCGCAAAAAGATGAGCCAATAGATGTTTGGGTATATACAGTTATGGCCCGAGTTATACCAGTTATAAGTACTAAGAAGTCACCCCATTTATAGAATGTATAATCCCACTGAAATAACCAGTTATAACTGATAAATGGCCATAACTGTATATATATATATATATATATATATAACTAATATGCTCAGACTACTCCAGCTTGTTGTCATATATGTTTTTGTGCATCTTGGATGGCAGAGTCTGTCGTGACGCGCCTTGACACACCGACCGACGCGCCTTCAAACACCGAACTTAAGCCACCAGTGGATGGTTGTTTACCATCTATGGCAATATCACAAGATGGTGACCCCCAGACAACTATATGGTTTACCGGGGATATACTACTGTATACATATGTATGACTTAATGTGATTGGAAATTGTATACGTATATAGGTCTTATAGGTGGCACCACCTTGCAGGGGTGGTAACAACTGCTTGGTGCAAGGATCGCAGAAAGCGAACCATGTGCGGCCTGAACCTACTACAGTTACTACACGTTCTTGAGCTGATCTTGCACTTGTCACCGCCAAGCCGCCAAACGATCCATGGCCCCAGGAAACCACTGATCTATCGGCCAAGATCGCCGCAAATGAACGAGCTGTGGCCTGAATTTGCTGCACGTTTCTCAGCTGATCTTGAACTGCCGAGCAGTCACCACCTTTGTTTGGATTGCCCCAAGTAATCACCGAACCATCGGCCAAGACCACAGCAAATGCGCCAGCTGCTGTGCACTGAATTAGCTTCACATTTCTGAGCAGATCTCGAACTTGCAAGCAGTCACCGCCCCAGTCTGGATCGCCCGAAGCAACGACGGATCCATCCGCCAAGATTGCGGCAAATGCGCTGTCTGCAGCCTGAATTTGATGCACGCTCTTCAGCTGACCCTGAACTGCAGAGCAGTCACCACCATCATCTGGATCGCCCCAGGTAACGACGGATCCATTGGCCAAGATCGCAGCAAATGCGTGATCTGTTGCCTGAATTTGCCTCACATTCCTCAGCTGATCTTGAATTGTGAAGCAGTCACAGCTCTCTGGCTGGCCCCAAGCAACCACGGATCCATTGACAATGATCGCGGCAAATGCGGATTCTGTGGACTGAATCTTCTGCACATTCCTGAGCTGACCTTGAACTGCCGAGCAGTCACCACCTCGCTCTGGATCACCCCAGGTAACCACTGATCCATTGGCCAAGATCGCGGCAAAGGCGCCGTGACGCGTCGCCCGCAGCTGCATCACATTTCTCAGCTGGTCTTGGGCTTCAGAGCTGTCACCATATCCTGGACTACCCCAGGTAGCCATTCCATCAGCTCCAGAAAACCACAACGCGAAAGCTTTCTCTGTTGCAGCTACCTTTGGCATTTGCACAAGGGCTGTGAGGTGCTCCCAATCCGCCCTACTGGCATTCCAATGGGTCCAGGTCACGCCCCCCTGCAGCGACTAGCCGCAAGCAGGTCTTTTCCAAGGATTTCTGTGCCAGAATCCTCAAGTCCCCTACTTTGGAGGACTGCAGAATGTCAAGACTTGTGCTGCAGTATGCCTGAAAAACACAAGCTTTGTGTGCTGACAGGTGGTGCTAAGGGCCAAACATCAGGATGTGGGATTTTGCCAATCTTAATTGGAGGGATGGCCCGTGGAGAAATCCAGCAGAAAGCGACATCTGGGGGCCCCCTGGGACTTGAGCCAAAGCGTGGCACTGGACTGGCCGCCTTCATATCTGATCCACACAAGCTTCAAGTGAAGGGGAAGAATCGGCATATCATACAATGTGGGCTTAAGAAAGTTAGTGTTTCTCAACCCCATTGAGTATACACATATCAACAGTTCACAGCCAACTTATCTAGCCAAATCCCATTAGATCCCATTAAATTCATTAAATCATCTTTTTGCTGATGACAAATCAGCCAAGAAGGCCATTCTATAGCATGTATATGCTGGGACCAGTATATAATTTCTGGTTGGTGGTTTCAACCCCTCTGAAAAATATGAAAGTCAATGGGAAGGGTTATCCCCAATATATGACATGGACCAAAAAAAAGCATGTTCCAAACCACCAACCAGTATAACATACTATAACTAGAGTTAATGGGTAATAAACCAATGTATGTTTGTTGATTTATAGACATCAGTCATTAATACTATAGTCATACCTTCTGATCATTTAATATAGCCATGGAACATGGCCCATTTATAGACTATTTTCCCATTAAAACCTCCGTTTATAGGGGATGCAATGTGGTGCCCCCAAAGTTATAAGTTGGTTTATAATCCCAATAACTATAGATATATCTACCATAAGTCCTAGTTATTGGAATTATAAACCAACTTAGCTATCTTGGGGGCACCACCTTGTGTTCCATGGCTATGTTAAATAACCAGATGGTAAATATCTCAAACCATTGGATTTAAGCAACACAAATTGTGTTCAGACCCGCCTCATAGAGTTCAGCCATCGTTGCGCAAACTGGAGCCTGGGAGTTGGATGGCGATGGGAAACAATTCAGCAACAAAGGATGGCTATGAAACCAAACGTACCCTCTGGTAAACTAACATGACTATGGAAAATCACAATGATAAGGTTAATGGTTAATGATAAGGTTAATGATAAGGTTTGCATATTACCCTCTGGTAAACTAACATGACTATGGAAAATCACCATGTTTAATGGGTAAATCAACTATTTCGACTGGGCCATGTTCAAGAGTTTTTTGTATGTTTACCAGAGGGTAATCGGGATGTACTGGAATATGTTGCAATGCGGTGCCACTCAGTGATGTTTGTTGGTGCATTCCACCCAATGTACTGTAGATATATCTACCTTAAATCCATCAGTTGATGCGCTTGCGGACCAACGTTCAAGTCTTAATATAAATCCTTCTATTCCTTGTTTGGAAATTTCACAAGAGTACCGTGTTGACAAACAGCCACTGCCATCTTTGTTGCTTCTGTGCGGATTGCATCAGGTTGTATCGCCATCTGGTTTTGACCTACATTCATATGTGCAACGGTTGTGTATTCCCACCATCAGTAGGAATTCCTTACAATGTGGGGCCCCCGGTCGATAGCTAAGTTGGTGAACATAACTCCAACTTCACTATGGTTTATGGTACGCAAATTACTATAGTTAACAGGGTTTATAAACCAACAAACATTAAACATCACTGGAGGTGCCCACATTGTAGAGATGGGTATATCAATGGTCATATAATCAGTGGATGTCAATGGAGTGATCCCGCCGGGAAACCCTCTGGAAACTTCTCCATGGCACTTCCATGGAGGTTTCCGCCATGGCGGTAGCCCAGTCATCATCCATTTTACCCTCTGGTAAACTAACATAGCTATGGAAAATCACCATTTTTAATGGGTAAATCAACAATAGCTACCTTAAATTACCAGAGGGTAGATTGGGATTTTCGATGACATAAACCATCCATATCAGATTGGGATGTTCGATAAACCATCCAGCGATAAAGGGATACCCCATGATACCCACATATTACGACAGTCGGACTTCCTCAAAGGTGAGGCCACCCAGTTATGTTTGTTGGTTTATAAACTTGAATGATATAGATATCCCCGTAATCAACCCAACAGTTCACAAAGTGAACTGTGTGTCAACTTAGCTAAATCCCATTCAATCCCATTGAAGTCCATAAAATCTCACTTATCCCATGAAGAATGACCATTTCTGCTTGGTTCCGTCCGAAGAACACCATCTTTGGTCCATTAATGTCCATTAATCCCACCATCATCCACCCTTTGGGAAATATGTTGCCATATGTAATCCCACTGAACCACCAAACATTGGTAATTACGGTAATTACTGTATATGATTTCAATATGGTATAGTAGTTGCCAATAAAATCAATTACCCTCTGGCAAATTAAACATAGACCCTTTTTCAAATAGGCAATTTTGAGAAGCCAGTCTTCCAACCCCGATGACCATCATTTCTTTGGCGTGATCCACCAGTCTCCACGGTGTTCGCGGTCTTCGCCTTGGCCGGCGCTGGTGGCGGCTCCGTATCTTGGCCTCGTGCGGCGAGAGCCGATGTTCCAAGGGAGGAAGGTTTTAAGAGGAAAACTCTAGGAAAACCATAAGAAAACTCGAGAAAAACCATAGCAAACCACAGGAAAACTCTAGGAAAATATGGGAACATGAAGTTGAAATAGGAAAATCATCGAACTGAATGGAGGATAGAATGGGATATCCTGAGATATAGTTAATGAAAACATACCCTCTGGATCCTTTGTTGCAGCTTGCTATGGAAAATGACAATGTGTTGACATGGTAAACCATCTACTTTGATGGGCCATCTATAACCCATAGCAATGAGCAAAATTACCAGATAGCAATGTTTGAAGTGGGTTCATGCACACATTGCAAATTGTACATATATCAGTAATATTCAACATGGGAACTTCATTTGATTCAACTTGATATTATTCAGCCAAGATATAGATATATACAATTATATATATATATATTTATGGAATATCATTATATGACCAACATGGTGGCTGTGCCATAGTTATTTCACACCAAAAAATGATAGATTGTGAGGAAGAACAATCCCAGAAAACAGTGTTGAAATGTCTCAAATCTTTTCATGCCCTGGGGTCACTAGCTTCCAGCAATAGATGATTTTATCTTAATAAAGCCTCTATTTATGGGCAGTCCACTGGGACACCCAGAAATCCAACATGGCAAACCTGGGAAATCCGCTATTAAGAAACAAAAAAAGTTTTTCCCGAGAAAATCATCAAACAATCAAAGATTTTCCAGCACGCCATGTTTGATGACCGGAGGATCACATACATTTGCTCCAAAAATTCGCTGGTCATGCAGGGTTCTTTTGGGGCCACATGGGATACACGGTTTCTTGCCCCCCACTTTTGTTTGTCGGTTTGTATTCACCCACCTAAAAATAATAATTTCAAAACCAGAAACCCAACACCCAACCTAGTTATTTCAACCAACTTAGCTCACTGTAGCCAAGCAGCACAAGCTTGCAATACCAGAAAACTATCCCCATTGTATCCCCGTATCCCCACTCAAATGGATGCTCAAGTCACAATCAATCACCATCAAATCACCATCACATGCTGGTCAAATCTGGCGAACAAAGGCTCCTTGGACGACCCGGCCCGGCCACCCGTAGCAACGCCAAGAGGCTCCAATATTCACCTTCGTTTTGAAGATGGAGGAAATTGGACAAATGCGGCCCCCCAACTGGTGGCATAGTCACCACCTCTCTGACCTTGGCATGAAGATTTGGGGGAAATTTTGGGGATGAAGCTTGGGATTTCTTTTATGGGGAATTCTTAGAGTGCTTGGGAAATCTTCCACGTGGACAACCAAGGGGACCTGCTTCTTGTGCTCCCTTTCACATTGTTCAAACGCGGGCGGAAAACAGTTTGAGCCAAGCTATTGCACAGTAGGATTAGCAATTGAATATTAAACAGAACTGTAAAAAATCATATATTCCATCGAAATAACATTGCCTGCCAAAGCCTCAAATACAAAGCGGAGTTAATAAAGCCGTTCACTAGTGGTTCCAAGCAGTTAAATTGAGATATTAGAGAACGCTCAAAAAATCCCCTGTGGCAGCTACAGTCTCCTTTTTGTTCCAAAAAAAGATGCCGGTGGACAGATGCCGGTGAAAACCTTCAATTGAAAATGCACAGATGTATGTGTATATATATATATACGTATATATATATATGTGCGTATGTATATGTAATTTTAAAAGTGACTAGTTTCTTGGCAAATCTGTGTAGCATCCCTCCAAGAAAGTGTAACATGAGTCTACAGCAGATACCATCGATGATGCAATGATGCTTGAGAAGATGGCCGTATTCCTTCAGCAAAGTGTGCCACCAATTTATGCAACATGTTTTTCAAAAAAGTATCGCGCTTTGAAAAAAGTGGTGTAGATAGTACAAGGACCTGTGATAACCATTTTTTTAATACTACAAGACAGCGTTACATTGCCCTATCTTTCAGGATTAATCTGGATTCTGGATGAATCTGGATTAATCCAAAACCACAAAAACCACACAAACAAAAAAAAAAAACAAAAAGACATCCCAACTACTCTGGTCTCCCGACTAGTTGACAAATCTGTTTTTTTTGCTTTCTTGGTTTCGCCGTCGAAGCAAACAAAGGGCAGACAAATGCCCATAGTGTAGCCAAATCTTGAGACAATCGAAGCAAACAAAAGCCCAAATTGTAGGCAACTCACAAGTTTTAAACACCCAAAATGGTTCAGCTTACTTACAAAGGGTGTTATGAACACCAAAAACAATAATACAACATCTAAAAGATATCTCCAAAATGTTGTTTTTTTGCGCATAGAAAAAACACCCTTTCTGATAAACATATGGCAGTGTGTTAAAACCTTGTACCCCTGGTGAACATCAAAATAGCTGGTAAATGGATGTTCATCCCCCTAAAATTAATATTAATAGGTATTGATCCATACCCATATAACAATATCCGTCGTAAACTTCGACCGATGTCTCACCATGACTATCTGCCACAGAGTGCCGTGCCATGCCAGCGCAACACATCTCGTAGGAGAAGACTTTTGGATTCGGCTCCGGATCGGCCTGCAACACGACGAGTTGCTCGATGGGTTTTCGACATCCCATTGGGATACACTGGAGGTGTATCTGTGTGGCTAAAAATGAGACTATATAATGATAATCCCAATCAAAATGTTATTCATGTTCTCTTCCATCTCAAACTAGAATATATTCCCATACATTCCCATCTAATTCACTTGGCCCAAATGAAATGAAATGAGAATTAAAGCATTCGTGGGACACTATGAACCCTATTGGAATCATTAGTATGATTTATCTAATCGTCATGAAATATGACCTGATAATACCAATTTGAAACCTATGTCGTCTGGAATTTGGACAACAATGGGTCATTTATAAAATTTCAATGGAATTAGAACTAGATCATATCGGCTCGAATAGCTGAATATGAAGTGTCGGATAGCAACTCACTTTTAGAATTACCATACAGATTCTCTAGAAAAAACTATACAGATTTTCTCGTGAGATTCTCACTTTTCTAAAGCCGATGAAGCGTCGGTAGAATTGCCAGGTCCAGGGAGTTGCGTGGAACGTCTGCATCACGTACATGGTGCCCTATAGTTAGCTAACTTGTTTTATAACTATCAAATACCATACACATACTATTTTATAGCCCATAGGATCCATGTATGCTATATATGGTAACATTTGGGGTATATGGATGGTAAATGCTACCATATATAGCATACATGGATCCTATGGGTAGGTGAACTATGGTTTATTGTGGACATGTAATGATATGTATCCTAAATTATTGGATTCCTTAATCCTCAATAAAACACTGAGGCTAATAACCCCTTTTATGTCTAAGCCCGTCAACAGGGGCATCAATGTCACGGTTCAAGTACATGGTGGGACCCGTCACATATTTATAAGTTGGTGCATTAAATTATAAACTTCATAAACCATAGTTATATCATGTTATATCACCTATCAACACTATAGTTATTGGAGTTGATGTTCACCAACTTAGCGATTCCACATGATTCCGGACCAACGTCCCCACGCCTGCGGACCCAGAGAGCTCAAGACAACGTCTTTGGCTTCCGGGCCTCCAACATCCCCGTCTTGTGGGCGCAGGCCAGGAGTGAGAACAATGTGAATTGTGAATAACTGCGTTAATAAACCCCTCCATATAGGTTATATATAACTAATGGCTGGTTGGTGGTGCAATAACATGCAATAACCATCTTCACCATCTTGAAAAATATGAGTTCGTCAATGGGAAGGATTATCCCATATAGTATGGAAAATAAAAATGCTTGAAACCACCAACCAGTATATATATAAGGTATATATTATCTAAATAAGACCCCGCCTGTGACCATCTTATTCCTCAGATTATCACGGTCGTGGCTAAACCATAATCATTTCCATGACCCATGGTGATCTGGCAGATCCCCATTCTGGTCGGAGTCTAGCTCCAAGAACGTTTGGGTTTGTGGCATCACCTCATAGCATTCTGGTCGGCGGCTTTGCGCCAAGCTCACTACACAAGTGCAACCTGATCTGCTGCTGACATGTCACCACCATAACGGGGATGCCCCCAAGTCACAACTGACCCGTCTGCCAGGATTGCAGCAAATGCATTCTCATTACCTTGAACCTGTTGGACTCCTATTAGCTGATGTTGGACCTGAGAGCTGTCACCACCATAATTGGGATTGCCCCAGGTCACAACTGACCCGTCTGCCAGGACTGCAGCAAACGCGTTTTTATTTGATTGAACCTGCTGGACACCTTTGAGCCGATCTTGGACTTCAGAGCTGTCACCGCCAGAATCTGGATCGCCCCAAGTCACAACCGAGCCACCCGCCAGGATCGCAGCAAATGCAGTCTGAGTTCCTTGAACCTGTTGGACATCTTTTTGCTGATCCCGGACTTCAGAGCTGTCACCACCCAAATCTGGATCGCCCCAGGTCACAACCGAGCCGTCTGCCAGGATTGCAGCAAAAGCGACATCAGTTGCTTGAACCTGCTGGACACCTTTCAGCTGCTCTTGGACCTGAGGGCTGTCACCTCCATACTCTGGAATGCCCCAAGTCACAATTGACCCATCTGCCAGGATTGCAGCA
>Ga0126342_10014973_pt1 | contig 13636 bp, 10 predicted proteins | sample Cyp1metagenome_FD_92528 | JGI IMG/M metagenome (GOLD analysis project Ga0126342, IMG submission 92528) | Coral microbial communities from Lord Howe Island, Old Settlement Bay, Australia - Cyphastrea 1 metagenome | ecosystem: Host-associated > Invertebrates > Cnidaria > Coral ...
AGAAGCGGGGCTGCTTGCTGAATACTTAAATTTGATCTATTGTTTTGCGGGGGTGGGGGATTTAAGTTTCTTGTAACTTGTCAAGAATTTTCTACAATGAAAGTAAGTAGCGGCAGTCTTCCTAGTGGAATCAATAGTTGTTAGTTGTAGAGTCGCGAGATTTTGGTTGTGGAATCCCGAGATGTTAGTTGTGGAATCGTGAGAGTTTGGTTGTGGAATCCTGAGATTTTGGTTGTGGAATCGTGGGAGTTTGGTTGTGGAATCGTGAGAGTGTGGTTGTGAAATCGTGAGAATGTAGTTGTGGAAGCGCGCCGGCTTTGGTTGAGGAATCGCGTGGTTTGGTTCTGGAATCGCGTGGTTTTGGTTCTGGAATCGTGAGAACGTAGTTGTGGAATCGCGCTTTGTTCGACGAAAAATCCTGTTCGGTGGGGTTGGTAGGGGAGGTCGCCATACTTTACTCCCTTGCATAGCTAGCCGTCAATTGCCTTGCGAATTTTTCTCCACAGTTGTGCAAACTTGACCATGGGCGTACAAACAGGGGGCCCAAAACTGGTCCCATATTCGATAGTTGACAAACATTCAAGCTAACTGGTGGATATCGATATTTAGTCACTTCAGATGGGTAAACGGATGGTAAACGTACACAAAACTATGGCGGCCTTGTACTATGGACATCTATGGACCAGATGGGTTATTTCGTACAGCAAGAAAAACGGCGGCTAAAAGTACTAAGCAAGTCACTCTGGGTGATCATCAGAAGGTCAGTGTGAAATATGTGCTATGGTCAAGAAAGAAACACATTGGGATTCATTGGGTATAGTCTGGGTAAATTATAATATTTCACTAACCTGAATTAAGACCATTTTGGGATGATTCCCCTTATAAACCATGATTCTAGTGAGGTCGCAGTGAGGTCGTTATAATTTACCCAGGTATAGTCATCCACCCCATGCCAGGAGAATCCTTTTTTTCTGTTTATATAATGGGCATAGTGAAATCATGCGAAATCCCTGTAGAAATGGATTGCCGACCGTCACAAAAAGCTTGGCAGTTTACCCAAGGATCTTGACCATGCATGACACATATGGCAACTTTATCAACCAACTTCTTCGTGATATGCACCGTTTTGAAAAGGATCATTCATAGATTCTCCTGGCAGAGAGCTTTTGTAACCACAGTTGAATCTCCCAAAGTGAATAATATTTTTACCCCAATAGAATGCAGCTGCATTGGTGCTTTCGGTGCTTCATCCGCCCATTGCAGAAGTAGGATTTTGCAGTTCCAGTGAAATACTGACAAAAAAGGCACCTTTTACTCAGAACAAATCCTACCGATGCGGTCAAAATAAAGTCAACTGTCAACTACAGTGATCACTACAGTGAGGTGATCATATTGACCATCTACTGTGATGAGTAATGGTGAGGTCAGGATACCAGCTATAGTGAGGTATCACCTTCACCATCCTCCCCTCTCCGCTCCTCGCGAACGCCCCGCTCTTCATATGTATCCTTTATCGCCTGCACCCGGGAAATGCACGCGGGGATTGCCCACCAGAAGTTTATTAAAGGGAGAATCCACTATCTTGGATATACTGGATATAGTGGGATATCATAATCATCAAACAAATCTTTTTGCTTACTTCAGGGGAAGCCCTACCACTGTCAGCGTTTTGGCTGGTGGTTTCAACCCCCTTACAAATATTGTACTACTGTGTGGTGATCATCGCTTTTATCAACTCTGGAGCTTAAAAATGCAGCAAACAGGGGCAAAATGCCGCAAACCTTGCTGTTCTCGTTCAATCTGAACAACCAAACTAAGGCTGACCTCGTCAAACTTACCCACCCCATGGCCTCAGCACTCGCAATAATTTGTGCAGATATATGATGATATATGCAGGTAAATCATTATATTATATATATATATATAGGTTTGCGAGTTTATGAGTCTCGGATGTCCATGCTGGGTTTCATCAGCCCCGTCCTCCTGACCGAACCCTCCCGGGTCCTTGGGCAGGAACGAAAGTTGGTACGGAGTGTTGAAGGCCTCAGATGCGAAGTGCTGCCCTTAGTGGTTGACGCCATGGTCATGCGGTCATCTGGTGAATTTTTAGCAATGTTCTCATGTTTGCCCTGGAATATATTTTGCTGATTTGCTGTTTAATTGCGGGTCAATACTAGCAGAACATATGTTTTTTTTCATGGAAATGACTCTAACCAACTAACCCGGGTTTATTGATCCACGGTTGAGTTGACACACAATATCTGAACCAAACATGGTATCTTATATGCTAAGTGTTTTGAAAAAAATGAAGAATTGTACAACTCAGTTCGCAAAGGCAAACTATTTGCCTGCAAAACTTGCAATGCCAGCAACAAGAAAATTAGACATAAAAATTCGATCTTGAACCAATACCAATGACCCCAGTACCACGTGTGGCTCCACTCAGAAACCTCCCAACTCGACCGCGTGAGTTGCTAAACAAGGCACATGTTGCTGTTCTGAGGTGCCTTGGCACTGTCCCCACGGGGCCAGGAAGGTGTTGATTATCAGGATGGGGTTTTCAGGCCACATGATATTCATGATGATGCAAGTTTGTTTCAACAAAACTCCTCTACCAACATCACCTCTCAAACAGTTTTGGGTGAACTTCTATTTTCACCACCAATTTATTGAATGCTTGCCCTGCACTCCAAAAAAGTGCCTGAAAAAGGAATTCAATTTGGAACCGTCATTCTTGAGAAAAGAAGAACTGCGCAAAAAAACAACACATAAACACCCTTGGCTTCCACTTACAAAAAATGTTCGCACCTTTGACAATCATAAGTTTGGTTGCGCCATAGAGGCCCAATCATCCTAAGTTTGATGCCCCCAGGTAGGAGGGAAGTTTCCGAGCATCGAATGTAGAAAGCATTTTCTTGAGTCAAAAAACCTACACTAAATGTAGTGTTTATAAGATGTACATCATCTTGATGAATCGTAGTCAAAAAGCCAGCAGTTGGGTAAACCCCACGTCATAGTATGTTCATTCCTCCTTGGATGATCATCCCGTCGACTGATTGCTCACAACATTGTCATGGTCAGTTTTTAGTGCTGACTCAGGATTCATAAACACAAGGTCTGCTAGGACGTCCCCCAAATAGAGATAAGTCCAGTTCTGAATGGCACACAATGGCACCCGCCGCTAGATTGCAATGAACTGGGAGAAACGCTTTTCAATGCACTAATTATGATAATTGATCATCATTGATTCATTGATTATGAGATTTCCGAATGAAAGGCCACAACTCTATCGCTGCACCAAGGAACGCTCTGCGATGTACACCCCCCGTGGCTTGCCAGAAAATCCGTTGCTCCAGCGTAGGATCCTGCGCCACAGCCATGGTGATCGGTATAAGAGTCCAGCTCCAATGGCTGCGAGTCGACCAAAGCAAGTGACAATAGGATTGTACCATTCCCAAATGGGTGGTTTATGTCATTGTTTTACCCACATGATATTGATTCTAGTTAATAGCATATATATATAATATATACTATTATACCAGATCTAGTTACTTGTTAATGATATTCTGTACATATTACCATCTGGTTATTTAACACAGCCATGGTATAGATGCCCCAGGAGAAATAGATGATTTTCCCAGCTAGAAACCTCCATTTATTTTTGGGATTTTTCTATGGCTATGTTAAATAACCAGTTGGTACATCATATGTACCAAGGTCAAAACATTGGATGAATGTGGTATGGTCATCCATTCCAGAATAGAAATCCAAACATCTTGGGTATATAAGTCCTTGTGAGAATGAATTGAGCGCCATCCCAGCCATTTAAACATACGGAATACAATTCATTTAAACATACGGTAACTACATTTAAACATACGAACTGGTATTTTATACTACCTCCGGGGCCTCGCGGTCTGGACCGCCCTCCACATATTTTAATGTTGTTACCATATATATATAATTTAAATAATATATATAACATGAATTAAAAATATAATATACACAATATAATATTAATGCATTATAAATAATAGAAACATGTTTTCTTAAAACATAATTTAGTATATAGTATAATGCAATAAAATATACCCATAATTCAACGCACATGTAATCCATATCCTTCCCGCCTGAGTCCCGAATCCCCCAAGTTGGCCACGCCAAGCTTGGGTTCATTGGGATCCACAAGAGCCACCAGGCACGTGGAAGAGCCGAAGATTCCCGACTGCTTGGCAGCCTGCTGGGCTGGCCAAATCGTGGTGTATCGTTCGTGGTCATCCTTCCCATAACGGGGCTAATGGGGATGCAAAACATAATGGATATATATATATATATATACATATCACATATCCCTACTGTATTAATGCATTGATGAGCACCCACCATATGGGAAAACAATATAAAACAATCAATGTTTTGACCATGGCATGCAGAGGAATGCTGATCAATAGTTGGCGTCACTATAGGCGCAGTTTCCAACCCGCCGGGATATTTAAGCAACAAGTATGGAGATTAAATGAGCAAAATGCGCAGATCTGGGCTGCAAACAAACGAAGACAGCAAAATCTGGAGAGTTAGCCTGTAACAAACTTCAAAAGTATATTGCCATTTAAGCTGCAAGAATGCAGATTGGATTACATTTAGCCAGCAAACAATGAATCATTCACTTCGTGAAAAGTTTGTCTGGCCTGGTCAGAAACAAGCAACGCAACACTAACATCACAGTGAGATGATCCTCTAATTAAACGGAAAGTACGGTTCTTTTGGTGGTTTGTTGAAAATTTTTGGCCAAGCAAACATGGTTGAAAAAACGGTGGAATCGTTGTGGATAGCCCTATAGGATCTAGGGACTTCCTAGTCAATATTTCAACCCTTTTTCAGTGGATAGGTTTAGTACGGGAAATCTGCCGGAAACCTTGTTTTTAGTATCAAAAAGAGAGGTTTCCAGCAGATTCTCCCATCATCCATGTCTGGGACTTGCGGGAAAATTATCAACAAAGAATTGTATTGACCAAACTTGGGGATTTACCCGACAACAGATTGGTTTTGACTTGACCAGCAAATTTTGGGACTTGAGATGACTTAAGCAACAAAAGCTGTCCCACTTTCCATCAAACTAAGATGCAACATCTGGGTTCCTGTTCAACCTCAAAACTAGAATTTCAATGAATTTCCAGGGATTTTCGTCTTTGAGTCCTATGCACGTTTGGTATTTCTCAAAGATGCCATATGTTTCCAACGCTGCATGGATCCAAACCTTGTGCTTTAAGGATCTTCGATGGGCCACATGCCATGCATGGAATTTCCCATGCAGCTGGGGTTTCAAACATGGGAATGGACCATGGGAATGGTGGTGGTTCCTAAAATGGAGGAGGCCAAGTTACCATTCGTCTAAATGACTAATAGCTACTTCTTACATCTTCTTACTAATCCGTTAATGCGGAAGCCTTGGGAAACCAATGGTTGTGGATGGCTTTAGGCCGCCTCAATTTTCAGAAACACCCGTACATGTTAATGATGGGTTCCATGATCAAGGTAATCACAAGAAAACAACCTGGTTCATTTAAATGTTGCGTGCCTGGTAACTATGGAAACTGGAGAGGTTTAAACATATTTACGCCCATGTTCCAGCAGGGACCATAATCTCAACAAATCATCAGCACAAGATTCGGATAGATCCGGAAAAAAACTGATATCCCCAAATTGTCATGTTGCCACCGGCTTCAAGTATACTCACTTTGAATTGAATCATTACCCAAAAAATGTTGCCGTTTTGGGCAGTGTTTTGTGAATTGGGTTCCCCGGCGTTAATGCGAATTCTCATCGTTATACATAACCCCACTGTGACACCCCACCCTTCAAAACGTTACAATTCACATGTAAGGAAAAAGGGTTATAAAGATCGATATGCGTGTGTACATTTCAAAAAATGTGTGTATATATATATATATATATATTTATAATTGTTGAACTATATCTCTCTCTCACTCTACAGTATATATATATGTTTAAATCATATAATTAGATATGTATGTCCATAAACACATGTATATATTTATATACATACATACAAAATCACACAAAACCATCTATAACTCTTTATGAACGGGATACATATCAGTTTAAGCAGTGTCTCCCACCATCTCGGCCTCGTAGCTCTCTCGGACTACGATTCGGGCGCGGTCTTGGACTGCCAACAGTGCCTGGAGAGCGTGATGCAGCCAGGAAAAATATGGAAACGTGCAGGTCGGTTGATCTCAGGCAAAATGTGTGTGTGTGTAACTGCATGCATGCATGTATGTATGTCTGAAAAGGTTGTATACCGGTATATTTTCAAATGGTCATCTTTGTGGCAACAACAATGATAAACTATGTGAGGTTTGAGGAACCCTTTTTCAGACAAACCCAAATTGAGAGGAAAATATGATAACCCTAAACATATGTCAATATAAGTAGGTGTGGCCCGGCAATCACATGGTGTGGCCGTAATCTTGGATGCCCCACACAAAGTTTCAGTTCAGGGTCACATGGTATCATCCTCCATCAAAGCAACTGGATCTACTCAGATGTCGCTAGTTCATGAGTTTGGTGTCGTTTTCCAGGAGACCTTTTTTGAAAACGTCGGAGTCAATGTGTGTACCAGAAAAAATACAATCCTGCCATTCCAGGCAAAATTGTGTCTGTCATTTTCTCGTCTTCGCTGAGACTGCTTCTGGGGTGCAAACAATGGAACACAATGCACCATAATTATCCAGATAATGTACAGTAAAACCCATTGTTGATAATGTATATATCTCGACATCCCATCGAAATTTCAATTCTATGGAAATATCGCCCCATTAGCGAGTGATTCGGAGTTTCTGATCTCCACCTGGCCTCATCCTGCATATCGTGTGCCGATTCTCGGGCTGTCGCCCTCGGCGAAATGTCAGGTGCGGTGGGAAATGAAATGCCGGATGAATAGGAGGGGTACCAATATGCAATCACAGTTGGATTGATAGTTTATATATACCACTGACGACTCCTGGGTGGACATCCCAAGAATCACTAGCAAATGGCACTCTTTGAGGTGCAAAATGCGAGTAGGAACAGCATAAACGGAAGGCCGAGCCAGTAGAAACATGGGGGTCAAACTGATAGACCATCCAACAACTTGAGTTCATTCGCTTCGGAATGTTGGGAGACTGAATTCAGGGGAACTGATTGAACTGATATGAACTAATACAGTTTTGATCACAACAATATGGGATTCATCAACCCCCACCAGCAACAAAATCATGCCGATGGGTGTCTGCAAGTGGACGGGTGGGGTTTCAAGTTTAAAAGTTTCCCAATCACACGTTTGACAAACACGAATTAAAAAGTCTTTGGTGAAAAATCCCATCCTGATGCCGGATCATAAGTTCATTCCTCAGAAGCTGCAGTAAATTAGTAACTATGCATTCAATCAGCATCTTTGTATACGTTACTATCTGTACACCTATATGAATATATAATTATACATATATATATATATACATGCACATGCATACGTGTATATATATACATATGTATATGTATATACATACATATGTACATGTATAATTATATGTATAATTATATGTATAATTATATGTATAATTATATGCCTTGTAACTCCATATCCTGGAAAAAAGCTGGGATGCAGGACAAACCTGGTGCTGACCCAATCCCAGAGAAATAGAATAGATTCTGACACCAAAAACCATGTCACCAAACCAATCCAAAACGGTCATTATCTTGCAGAATCCGTAAGAAGTCTGCAAAACGTGTACTGAAGAAATCGACTAGATTGTACCCTCCGTTAATCAAACATGGCAATGGAAAATCCACCATCGGCTAGATTCAGCTCCTGTCAGGCCATATGTAAATAAAAATTATGTTTCGTTGTCCAATAGCAGCACTACTAGTGCGTCCTGACCTTCCAAGGATTATTTGCCTACCTTCAAAACATTTCCTCGAAACGCGATTGGACTTGGTGTTGGGAGGTCCAAATACATTCCTGTAAGGTATTGGGAAAGCAAGGCCATTGGATCCTGCAGACATTTCTAGTATATACAGTTATATTCATTCTTATATTGGGTGTGTTTAAAATTATTATAGTAAGCATATATGAACCATATTTTTGTAAACATGTATATATGTAGTATATGTACATATTATATAATAATCATACAATATACAAACAATTACAAACATCTTTTCACACCTGGGCATCCCGACATGAGCTGATCGGCGAAGGGCTTGGGGTCTATGCCCCATCCGTGGCAGCAGCCCACGCCGTCAGCAACTCCTTGCGCGAATGGATAGGTAGGTTCAATTACCCATAGGATCCATGGTGCTGCTATATATGGTAACATGGATCCCATCAATATACCCCAGTCATGTTAGCATATATACCAGCACCATGGATCCTATGGGTAATTGAATTCATGCAGCTGGTTGATAGCTGGGTCTGACAATGAGAAATTTTGCCGATCATTTCTGGCAATCTTGATCAGGAAAACCACCAATTCTTGGCGTATCGGACAGCCTTTTTATCGGACAAACTCAGAAGAGAAACATCTAGGTAATCATTTGCAGTTTGGCGATAAACATGAAACAATATGACACAGCTTTCAAGCTTCATTGACTTGAAACAGGATGGAGTTTTAGCTGTAAGACCTTCAACACAAGGAAGATTTCAGGGACACCACGGGGCCAAACACCCAGAGGCCCAGAGGGATGATCAAAAACCGGAACTGGCAAACTCACAGAAAAGTTCTATCTGCAGAGGTTTCAGTTTGGAGGTTTTCATTCATTTACATTCGTGTTTCGGATCATTGGTACCCTCTATATCTAGGTCAAGAAATGATCTATCCTTCATACCTATTTGGAAATCTGTGTGAGAAAAGGGCCAAAACAAATAAGTCAAGATCTGTGGTTTATAACCAGGCTAATGATTGGATGTTTGGTGGATGTATGTATCTATAGTTGGATGGGGTAACATCAATCAACAATGTTGGAATCCCCTTGGTGATGGTGACAATGAGTACCCCATGTATCATATTGTTGGTGAAAGTCCCCATAACTAAACCATGACCATCCCCAAGAATAAATTGGGCGGGCACGGGGACCCTGTTTCGCAACTGATCTCCTGCAGCACTGCCATTGGGGCATATGAATAGGCTGTCCTCTCCGCCAGTGGCTGCCTCGAGCAAGGCGCCAGGGCAAGCTATCAGAAGCATGGAAGAACAACCCACAAATATGCTGGTCATTGAAATATGGGTTTCCATCAATGGGATATATACCCAAAAATGGATGGTTTATAGTGGAAAATCCGATGGAAATGGATGATTTCGGGGGAACCCCATTTTATAAGAAAACCCTAAATGAATTTCATGTTTTTGTTGTCAATCCATGTTGGCCGTTTGTGGATTTCTCTCCATATTTAGAAACAGCGAGTGTGAAATATGTGAATTTCAAAATGTGGTACAAAACCATAGATGAAATTTCGGGTCACCTTGCTCCTAGGTATGTGTCATTGAAACAATGCTTGAGTTTTTGTCAATCCATTGGTTCAATGTTTATCTATCACATTTTGTTTGGGGGACGCTGAAGGCAATCCGCCTCCATTGCGTTTCTTTTTTTCGAATCAGTATTCATATATAACCCTCGGGATAAGCGCGGGTATAGCCAACCATTGGGTATATGAAAGTATATGTGATATACATAGATTAAAATGTATGATTGGGCGTCATAAATTAACATCAAAGGTAATGAGTAAGAATCAACTATTGCCAATCGCGGGTCTTTGCCTGAGGCTCAACAGCCTTGGCGTTGATTCATGGTTCTACGGGGTTAGACTACCCCTTTTATATTAGGGATTTTCATATTTGATTTTGGAGATCCAGATTAGGCAATGATCCCTTCTCCCAAATATCAAATCTGTTCCATGTCCTATATTTATTATATGGACACCAAAAATGGATAAATCCAATGAAAGCAATACACAACCAGGGTTGTGGGTGCCTTTCATATCAACGGGAAGGAATTATGGGTTGATACGGTATATATATATAATTACCCAATCCAACTATAGTCCAATTGATAGCCTATATGTTATATTATTATTATTATTATCGACAAAACCTATATGTTATAATCGACAAAACCCTATCGTTTGGGGGGCCCTTCTTGGTTCTGGCAATGCAGCGCGGGTGCAGTGACCTATACTTTTTTGAGATACTGATACAAATGAAACCCTGCAGCGGGCGATGGACAAACAGATCCTCCCATGGATGTCTATCCCAAACTCTGGGCGAAAACGAGCACAATGTCAGCTGTAAAAAACTAGGCAGTGTCGCATGATTTTACCGTTTTAGATCCACATTACTGATTGCTTCCCAATGCGCCATGTCTTTCGGCGACAGTAGATCACATTTTTTGTGGATGAATCCCTATATGGTTTTTATGTACATCCCTGATGTTTACGGGTGTGACCTTTGTCAATCCAGTTTTTGAGCCACATTGTTGCCATATATTGCAATCTTTTGCAGTCTTGTTGCTGAGGTATCCCCTGGACGTACTACAAGGCTCAGCTATGGGTTTATGGTGTTAAAAACGGTTTATTGAATAATATATGTCTGGCATTGGTACATACAACTCACAAATATCGGGTCAAAAGCCTTCCAAGCTTATTTCAACAAGTGATCAATCATTCTGTGAGCACTAAGGTCTGGAATTTTGAACCTTTGCAATTTCCCATAGCAAAGAGCAAAAGAAACGAGTAGAGAACGCAGAGATTTCAATCCCAAGTACTGCCATAGACGGTGAAATTCATCCCCCAATGGATCCTTCATTCATGGTAGGTTTATGCATTGAGGGTACCCTCATGGGAATTTTCACCAAAGGTGAGGCTGACATCAGGGACAAATTTGTGGATGACATTACCACTTGCGACTTGCATACAGATTCGGCATGGGATCTATTCATCCCGGTTTCGGATAGTATTTTGAGGCCGCATGGTAAGGAACTGGAACCTCCAATCCAAGCAAACCACTAACATCCACTAACCAAAGCTGCATTCACCATTCATTGGTTCACCATGTATACACCGGATGAACTCTAGAGTTCTATGTGGGCATGCAACTACGAAACCTTCCCATTTTCATAGATTCCTTGCAACACTGTTTTGTTTCAGCTGGGCAGCTGGGCAGCTGGGCATGGTATATATAATATAATATGGATAAGTTTAAAAAAGTAAGGCAGTCTGGGATAGTTACCCCTATCAACCGTCATACCGGCCACAGAGTTATCGCAGTGAGGTCGCTACAAGTGATGGCCCCCCCTCCAGTTGCAAGTTGCTTTATAAACCCCATTAAATATCATATGTCCCTTGCAAATCCTTGTAAGCCAAAGTTATTGGAGTTTAAAACAATGTTAAACAAACTTAGCTATCTTGGAGATCCCTAAATCCTATGGTTGGAATCCTAGTTTCTGGCCAGCAAATGTGGGGCACTTTCATCGCCTTCTCTGGGTGTGGCTTCTGTGAGGCTCCACAGACAAGATGAAGTGGACGCAGGCCCTGGCCTTGCTGAGAAGTTGAATGAACATTTGCTGAAATGAAAATAACATGACAAATATAAACGTGCTTTCTGAAAAGTGTTGCAGAAGTCACTTCGAAGTCGAATGAAATTCGTTGGCAGGGAAAATCTCGAGGAAACCATGGATTTACCCGCAAAATATGAGAAGACCCCTATATTTTGTTGTTCAAGCAATGCTGGGAATAGGATGAAGACTTGGATTCCAACAAAAATTTGGATGAAAATCGATAGAAAGAGTGCGAATGACCTCCGCATCAGTGATATAGTTTCGTTTTCACCAAATGCAGGTTCGTACGTCCCAGGTGCAGATGGAAAATGACGAGCTCGTCGAGAATGGTCTTTGAAACGATTCTGTCTTATACTCCAAAAATCCCAAAGAGAAAAACATGTGAAACATGATAAATCTGATTCTAAGATAGTCATCAACCGAAGTTGTTTTTTGCATCGTTTTGCTTATTACTTTAATTTTCATAAAATTGCCCAACATTGCATTCATTAGACTAGACTAATGGTTCCCACATGTTCCCACATGTTCCCACAAATACTAAGTAAGACAATACTTGTCACACCTAAAAATGTCAGTGCAATCTTCTCAAGCTGGGGGTCATGGACAGCTTGGTGGTCGATCCCTACACGTTGCAATTGATTAAGTGGGCGGAAAAGTAGATTGGCTATCACATGTTATCACTAATAAGGGTTCACTAATGGGATAAGTGGATTATATGAGTGATAACTAATCCCTTTTTCCAATATTTGGACGTATCCCTTCTGCCTAAAATATCTAAAATCAGATGGCCTGACAATGGACATTCTTATGTATTGGGTCGAATCATCGAACATAGGGTGCATTTTCTGGATCATTGGCTATCTCCGATGTGTGTTGGATCATCCCTATTGACTAATGGCAAATCCCCAACTTCGATCTGCATTCCTGCAGAACTGGTCCCAATGACCATGGTGGCCATTATTCTGAATGGAAACGGGGCTTCCGGGGCAGCCCCACATGGGATTTGAAACGTTCACCTTCTCCAGTCATTTTTGTGTATGTGACTTTCGCATCTTTATGGACCGGCTCACCAGTGAGTGGAGCTCTTGGTAAATTGCAGTGGTTCACAAACCTGAGTTCAGACCATTTTGAGATAATTATCCCTACTAACCAGCATTAAAGTGAAGTCACAGTGAGGGGCTAATCAAAGGAAGTTCGGGAGCAATACTTCCGAGTTACGGACAAATAGAACTGTGAGAGTTGACATTGATGAAGGGTGGTGCGCGACTAAGAGTTGACCTTGATGAAGGGTGGTGTGCGACTTTACATTACATAACAATACCTCAGAAAAGAATTGACATTGATGAAGGGTGGTGTGCGACTTTACATTGCATAACAATACATCACAAAAGAATTGACCGTGATGAAGGGTGGTGTGCGACCTTGCATTGCATAACAATACATCACAAAAGAACTGACCTTGATGAAGGCTGGTGTGCAACTTTACATTACATAAAAATACATCACAAAAGAATTGACCTTGATGAAGGGTGGTGACAAAGGGAAGTGGTGATGAAGGGAAGTGGTGACGAAGGGAAGTGGTGAGTAGATAGATAGATAGATAGATAGATAGATAGATAGATAGATAGACAGATCGATAGCTGGATAGATACATAGAAAATAGATAGGTAGGTAGGTAGATAGGCAGAGAAAGAGAGAGAAAGAGTGAGAGAGATCAAGCACCTGTCAATCCTGCTTCGCTCTGCCATCCGTGATTCACAACAACCAACCTTTCCTATAGGTTTCCTATTTTTGAAACTTCCGCCACCGCCTTGTGCGGTACTACTGGTATCTAGTTATAACTGCTCTAAGTAAGTTATGGCCGTTACCTAATTTTACCTAACAGGGCGGTGACGCAGTGTAAGCTGCATGAATGTTGCATGGGCTTTCTTTTGGGGAGGAAGCCGGAGCACGAAACCTTGTGTTTTTCCGTGTAAAGTGGCTGCAGCCGGCGATGAAAGGTACCTCGTCTGTGCCGCGGGTGCGG
>Ga0126342_10014974_pt1 | contig 13633 bp, 12 predicted proteins | sample Cyp1metagenome_FD_92528 | JGI IMG/M metagenome (GOLD analysis project Ga0126342, IMG submission 92528) | Coral microbial communities from Lord Howe Island, Old Settlement Bay, Australia - Cyphastrea 1 metagenome | ecosystem: Host-associated > Invertebrates > Cnidaria > Coral ...
AAGATATGCCAGATAGAATGCCAAATAGAATGTCAGAAGATATGTCAGATAGAATGCCAGAAGATTTGCCAGTAAGAAAATGTATAAATGCCATGGTGGGGATCACACGAAGTAAAGTAATTTGTTGATTGGATTTTATGGTGTTTCTTTTTTGGGGGGATTTCATGGTGATTTGTTGTTTGGATTTTATGGTGATTATATGGGATTTTAGGTTTTTCTTTTAAGGGATATTTTTGATTGAACTGAATTGATTTGATTTGAATTGTTTTGAATTGAACTGAATGGAATTGAATTGATTGATTTGATTTGAATTGAACTGATTTGATTTGAATTGATTTGAATTGAACTGAATTGATTTGAATTGATTTGAATTGAACTGAATGGAATTGAATTGATTGATTTGAGTTTAGTTGATTTGATTTGATTTGATTGGTTGAATTGAATTGATTTATTTATATATTTATTTATTTGCCGGCTGCGTTTGTCATTCGCTTGGAAATGCCGTAGGGCACAGTCCTTCTTGTGGGAAAAACATGTAACTTCTGCCCCAATAGGAAAGGCAAATAAGAACTAATGGCCACAAATCCAGCGCACCCTAGGGTTCTTATTTCTATTAGCGAGTAGATAAGGGTGAATCCAGCAATCCAGTCCCCGAAGTTCTAAAAAAACAATGAGTTCTTAAACAGTGGTTTCTTAGACGATAGAGTTGACGTATAAAGGCGCCGTTTCTGTGCTGTCGAAGTCTAAAACACTTCACCTTTTCCATTTTTATTGAGAAAATCCACTATTTCTATGGCCATTTTCCAGTTCGCAAACTGTTAGTTTACCATTGTTTACCAGGGGGTAAGTTCCCCCCCTTTTTGTGGAGCTATCCCAGTTATCCCAGCTATCTATGATATCCCAGTGTTTTCGCCATTTTTCCATAGGCCACCGGATGCCGGAAGTGCTTCCGACGCCTCTTCAAGCCGCTGCACGTGATGTTTCGTATCACCGAGGCGCGGAGAGACCAAGACGGATAGCTAGGGAGATCTATGAATTATTGATTTTTTTGAATGTTTTGGTAATAGAAATATATAGAAATGTCAGATTTTGTATTTTGATATATATCTACTGGTTTTTACAGTATTTGGGAAATCTAATGGAAATAACATGGAAATCCAATGGATTTACCCTCTGGAAATCAAACGTGGTTTCCCGGCGCCCCAGGGAAACCATCGGCGGCGCCCCAGAGAAACCATCGGAAAATACGGCGATGTCACCACGAAAAATATACGGATTTCTTAAGGTGTTCATGGGATTTATGGTAGCAGATTTATGGCTTAGTTGACACGCAAAACTTGGTTGACTATATGGTGTATGAGGCATGATAGAACCTTTTTTTTTACGGGTTTATCTAACAACAATTTAACAAAGGGGGGGCCTCGCCTTGTACCTTTCGGACATGAGTTTCATGGCGGGAAAATCTACCAGGGTCAACTCATCAACCAAAATTTCATTCAACATTATACCAGAGGTTTTTAGAGAACCCATTGGCGCCTGTTATGGTTACAGTGTTTATGTTTAAATTGTTAAAATAAATGGATTTTAATGATGATGATATAATCATATTGGTATATCAGGTTGAATCATCATTAACATCATTAACCATTAAACACTGTAATGATTTATCCAGGATGATTCTGGTTGGTGGTTTGGAACATTTGGTTTATTTTGTCCCATCATATAAAGGGAATGTCATGATCCCAACTGACTTTCACTTCATCATTTTTCAGAGGGGTAGGTATACCACCAACCAGATATTAAGATCATTAACCATCAATATCCCATTTTCATGGGATGTCATCCTTCCCATTGACGAACTCATATGTTTCAAGATGGTTAAAACCACCAACCAGAAAACGATTTTAATGATGATCTACGATGATTTGTGGATCATCTGCTAACGTTTCTGAAAAACCATGTGGGTATATTCCTCTCAAGGGTGATCCAAAACTGGCCTGGATGACGATTGAACGACATCAGAAAATGAAGGAGAGTTATCAATCGGATGGCTCAATGAATCAGTTTTTGTTGGATAAACATATGTATTATTTGTTTTGGGTTGGTTTATTTAGTGGACGCATTATCCACAGAAAAAAATGACTGGATGAACTTGTGACTGCTGCTGCAAGGTCCTTTCATAAATTTGCGACAGTTTCCCAAAGGTGGAATGTTTGGCCGGAACCCTTCTCAACCAAAATTTGGTGTATGTTGAATACCCAAGCCATTTTACCCTTCAATATTGATGCCTCAGTTCGAAAAAAATCTCGGACCCAATTTTCACTGGGTTCCTCCCGTTCACCTTTCAGAAGCGTTGAAAAACCCACAGGTCTGGATGCGTTTGCTGGTGCTGGCTGGCATGATGCAGATTCGCTATGAACTCTTCAAGAAGGAGGGTTCTAGAAGTTCTGGGGAAAGTCAGATATGGGATTTTCCAGCAAGCCGTGTTTGATGAAACTGGAGGGTACCATCAGAAATAGGGGAACATCTTGAACATCTTGAAACATGTTGGTGTATCCATTGAAAAGATACGAGCTTGAGCCATGAAAAGTGGAAAAGGGTGTGTCTGAACATGGAAACCTACAAATTCTAAGTTTCATACTGCTGATAAAAAAAAAGTGGAAGGAATGGGGTACCGGACCTTCAGATAAGCCCATATTAAATATGAAACAGCCGAGTTATGGAATATCCACACCTATGTTGGGTTTTCTACGGCTAGTTGACAACTTCCGAATCCTTTTTCATGAACTAACATCAAGTAGACTTGCTAGTTGAATTGAGCAATGGCCAAAACTCTTGCCGGCCAATGGTGCATGTTTGTTTCTACTGCTTTGCTGCGGATCATATGATGCGGATCAGGATTTCAGCACTTGCCCAACTCGCTCTTTTTTTCCCCTGGCAGACGGCAAGATTTCATGGCTGTTTCGTCAGATTCATGGCAGGAATGTCATATTATAATATATAATCTGGTTGGTGGTTTGGAACATGTTTATTTTTCCATATATTGGGAATAATCATCCCAACTGACTAATCTTTTTCAGAGGGGTTTAAACCACCAACCAGTAATATATTATATAACTATCATTTTATAATGTATATATATATATATATTAATATATATAGCCAGCAAAAAGAATAACGAAATCTTGCAGGGGAACAGTTCAGTCTAACTTTGATTAGTTCCATCCGACTCCAAGCTTTGAAGATGTGAGAATCGCCATGTTTTGTCTTGCTGAACTTCTCAGGATGACTTCATCCTTTACCTCACCGTAGTCATTGACTATGGCCGGAACATCCCAGAGGGGGAGCTGGATGTGTAAAAGCATGTAACAACCATGGGAGTGATGTCTAAACTGCTATGAAAGTAGCAATAGGGTAGAACTTAGCATAAATATCCGTTAGTGACTTGATTGCAGACAACATGAATTCAACGGAAATGGCAACAAAATGTCCAAAGCCATGTGTTGTTCAGGAGGTATTGCCCCTGGTTTCGCAAGGCAGCACAACTGGTACTTTTGCTGGTTGGTTTGAGGGCGGGTTCCCCATGTTTACAACGACTATCCCCAATCATTCCAGTTAACCTCAAAATACCCAACTTACGAAGCACATCATTTTCCGGTTTGAATCTCTCTGGAATCTCTTTGACAATTTCCATGAATCTACTGTACTTGGAAATGCATTAAAAGCAGTTGTAAGTGGATATTAATCACTATACTTCGTGCTATATCCCAAGAAACTATGGCGGATGTTACAGTACTCACTATACTTCTACCCTCTGGTAAACTAACGTAACTATGGAAATCACCATTTTTAATGGGAAAATCCACTATAAATGGTAATTTTCAATAGCTACGTTAAATTACCAGAGAGTAGGGCCTATATCCCTTGGAGGTTTAATTCACCATGGTGCAGTTCGCAACTTGGCACCACCGGTGGATCCGCCAGGTATTGGGGTGCATCTGCTCTTTCGAAACGCCCCGGCGCAGGAGTGGGGTGATGGTCATGGTGAAACGGTGGTGGTGATTTGCACGCCCTGCATGGTTTAGAGAACATCACTAACTTGTGATATGTGAAAAAGACATGCAACATGTACTATGATAAATATGTGAAGAACAATGTGAAATATATTGACATATATTGAAATATGCCATTTCAATTAAATCCGTAGGAAAATGGTCCTTATGATGACAAACTATTGGATTTAATGGAGACTTAATGCGCATGCCAACAACTTATAACCAAACAACTGGGGATCGACAGGGAGATCTAAACCATCCAACAGCAAAAGAGATCTGATTTTGAGGGGCGACAACATCAAAACTTGGGAGTCAGCCAGAAAGGAGATTGTTGGCCTCATCGGTCTCATAGCCCACAACAGAGGATGTATTGTTGAAACATGTTGAAACTACAGATGGCATGTGTGGGTCCTTGGTAACACTTAATTGTGGAGTTATGGAGCAACCATTTAGTAAAGCACCATTTTGATGGGTGCTTTGAGGGTCTAGTCTCTTAGACCGCAGACTGATCCAGACACAGACATTTTGCTCACAGCCAAAGCTAGAAACACCAGGGGCATAGATGTTTGCTGTTGGTTTTTAGAATTATGTGCTGTTGATTGTGTCAGCTCTTTATGTTTGTCGATTTCCATGCCCACGTCTTAATTTTGCCAATTGATGCTCACAAGCAAAAAGAATGTGCCGTGGGTGCCAAAAGTACCAGACTTGGTTTGAGGAAACAAAGATATGGACACATGACGCTCGGTTTCAATCGGGATGGAACTTTGTGTTTTTCAGCCAGTGAGGGTCCCAATTTCGACTGCAACAGGAAGGTGCTTTGGTGCACATCTTTGCAGGCATTGGATTGTCAGCCACTCAGTCCATGTCGAATCACTCACATCTCTGCAGTGATGGACCGCTTCTAAGTGGAATTCGCGGATAAGCGCTTTAGGCAACGAGAAATGACGGTTGAACCAAGCCCCAAAAATCCCGGTTTAAAGAAAAACAATGGGGGCGAGACGGAAGCCAGCAATCTCTGAGATCATTGAGATCCATGTTGTGTGCGTTTCAAAACTGACTTTCTGGGGCATTCTGATAATTTGAGACAAAAAGTTGCCAGTTGAAATCTGGAAATTGTTCCGGGGCAGCGCCTACGAACGGCGCTCTCCATGTTGTTGCAGTCTGAACCCTATGGTTTCCGATGTACCTTTATCTCCACTTTCAAGCATCCAGGTTTCAAACTCAAGTGTGCAAAAAGATGCTTTAAAGAGATTTTAAGGGTTTAACTGATGTAATTGTCCCCTATTTTCCCAGAGATTGGATCATGTGGTTTTTTGCGCTGTGTGAGGCTGGTGTCAGATTTGGGTCACTTCATCGACTTGCCCAACTTTGCTCTGGCAGCATCTGGGTCAAAAAATTGGGGCTTCCATGGGGGATCCCCAAGCTCGCTGTTGATGGTTTATTGATGTTTATTTCATGGGGAAATCCATCTATTTTTCTGAATCGGCATGATTCCCATGAGCTATCCCCACTTGGGAAAGCTCCAGATGCTGTGAAAAACCACAGAATTGGGATGATCACTGTGACTATGCAATGGTCTTAATACGGTCCGAATATGGGTTTGTCTGAAAATAGGGTATATTCCCAATTATAGCCATTTAATAGGGATAATGATCATTAACCATTGGCTTTAGGGGTACACTATTTTCAGACACACCCATATGAGTAATACGCTGTGATTGTCATTAGAGCAACGATGATGACTTCAGTCAGTAAGGGTTGCTCCAGTGAGAATCATCGAATTCACACTAGTATGAGGACAATAGGTCGCACTTATGTTCTCACCATGGCAATACTTTGTGACTATCACTTACTAGAATGGTCCTGATACCAGTCATGTGACTTCAGCACTGAAGGATGCCAACTGGATCATTCTTTATTGGATCATGTACAGCCAACATTGTACATGAGGCTCCGAGAAGATTGTGAGGAATGGTCGATCAAACTGCAGTGGAGCCGTTGATGGAATCCTTGTTGCTGATGGCTTGACTATTTTGCATCATGTGCTACGTCCTGGTGCTGAAGATGCTATGTCCTGGTGCAGTGTTCAAAAGTTGCGAATGGTAACTGTGCAAGGTACACTTGTTCAGCCAACGCGGAAGAATGACGGTGGCCATCACAGGCGAACGTTGCCATCTATGGCAACGCTCGATGCTTGGGGAATTAAGTCGCTCACGTTGCGAAAAACACCCTGCGAAAGCTTTCTTGGGATGACCTTGAATCCAGTGCAGTTATGGCCATTTACCAGTTATAACTGGTTTTAAATGGGATTATACATTCTATAAATGGGGTTATAAGTACTTATAACTACTAAATGGCCATAACTGTGGGGGTGTATTGATTGTAGATGAGTATCTTAAAGTTGCGCGATGAAAAAAAGCCACTTGCGTCAGCTTGAATCTCACTATGACCTGCCAGCCCCGGAGATTCAAAGAACTGACACTGCATCTATATTGACAGCTTCAAATGAACGAGCGATTTCATTGAAAAAGAAAGGTCACCATTTTTCTCGATGGCAATTGCAATTACAAATCATTTCAAGCGTCTACCCAATCACCAATCAGAAACAATAAATTATATTGGTGGTTTGGAACATGTTTATTTTCCATATTATTGGGAATAATCATCCCAACTGACTTTCATATTTTTCAGAGGGGTTGAAACCACCAACCAGATATCATATATTGTTTATTCTTGTGGAGCCCCTATCAAAAAGCGGAAGAACAAAGATGATCTTGCGCAGGCCGATGTTTTTCCGTCACCGGGGATGAAGATCAAGATCCTATTCATGACTGATATGAACAGAGGTAAACCATGGTAAACTAATCTTGGGAGATGGTCATCAATCCCTAGGGCCCTAGGGATCTATGTAGTTCCCATGGTTCCCATGGGATGGATGACCGCCATGAATCCCATGTAACCAGATGGCACAATGATTCAGCGAGGTTGACATATTCCACCGTTCTCACCACCGTTGGGACTGTAAGGGACAACCCAATAAGCACCTCCGCACGGCTTGATTTCAACAGATTTCTCTTCGAAACCATCGATGTTCCACGGCTTTTTGGAACAGTTTACCGTAGGTTAAGTCTCATAAATCCACTTAAATCCCATAAATTCCCATTACAGTAAATCTCGTCAAATCCAATCAAATCCATTTAGAATCCTATAAACTAGGTCAATCTTAGATGGATACTTTAAATCCGTTAGTCTTTTGGTAACAATGGGAATATCTACTAGTCAGCAAAAAAAATGCAGGGTATCTAAGATTGGCAATGCCCAATATGCTCCATGTATGTAATATTTACCTACATTTGGTCCATTTTTGGGGTTAATGTTAGTAAATATGCCATACATGGAGCATATGGGATGTAAAAACCCATCAGGAGCTTCCCCCATGCTGTAGCTATTTTCGGAGTTTTTTCCCCACCTTATCGGGCCCAACTCCGAGGCGAGAGAGATTAGCCGAAGGCGGGATGTTCTGAACAGCTCTGGGGAAGAATCATGACTTTTTTGTGCGTTACTGGTTGGTGCTTCGGAACATTTTTGTCCATTTCATATATGGGATAATCATGGGATGTCATCCTTCCCATTGACGAACTCATATTTTTCAAGATGGTTCTTGCACCACCAACCAGATTAAAACAATAGGATTTCCTTAAATGGAGGTACCAGAAAATACGGGAACATCAGGATTGGGGGTACCCCCCATGACTTAGGAAGCCCCCCAATATGTGAAGGAATTGTAAGCAATGAAAATAAGGACTTGAGCGGTGCCCGCTAAGCCTGGCAGAGGATCAACCAGATCAATTATCAGAAATAGGTGCCTGTTGGGCAATCACACATGGCATGGAAAAAATACTTCAATGGAGGGTGTTAATAGGAAAATCATTGAACCAAATAGGGAAGCTTCCAATTGCCATGTTTGTTTCTCAATAATGAGTTAATATATGTATAATAACATTTGTTAGTTTGCGCAGAAATGGTCTATGGCTATGACCAAAATCGCAATGAACAAATGCGGATAATTATGATTAGTTGATGTTTGTTCAGTATCCAGTATACCACCGACTTGTCAGCCCACAAATCTTGCTTTGGAATCCTCTTGGAAGGGGCTCAATTTCAATACAGCAATGATTCATATATTCTGGGGACGGAAGAAACAAGATAAACAAGCATGGAAATGTAAGTCGATGTAAATAAATATATATATATATATATATGTATGTATTATGTATAATATATATATATATATATACACACTAAAACAACAATTCAGAGTAGTTTATATTGTCCATTTCCAAGAAAATGGGATGATTCATGACTAGGATCTGACCAGCAGTAGTGATCTCATGATGGTGGCTGATGCGTCTCCTTTGTGTGTTTGAGAATATGATCAGTATATGTGTCTCAGCATCTTGTTTTTTTTTTTGTGTGGTTCTTACTGTTTTTAGCTTCTTCTTCTGGCTCTTCTGGTTCTTATTGCTGTTCTTTCTACAATGTGGTGCCCCCCCAGTGATGTTTGTTGGTTTATAAACCCCATGAATACTTTAATTATAAGTACAATAAAACATAGTTATTGGAGTTATGTTCACCAACTTAGCGATTCCAAACTGGGGCACCACCTTGTTTTTTTGCCTTTCCACTTCCGCGAAGAAAAAACCATGCCGTGAAGAAAAACCAATTGATGCCGACGCGCGAGGAAATGATCACATATCTTGTGGAGGCTCTTCTTAAGTTGTTCTTCGCAAGCGTTCAGAACGGAACGGAACGAAATGCTCCGCCCGAGATGTTGAAGAAACCACCCTGAATGACATGGAGATATTTTCTGACATTGATATTTCAGATGTTCGGAAACAGAAGACATTCGGATCTTCGGTTGTTTTTAAAATTGCTAAAAAGCCCGACCAAAAACATCCGAATGTTGCTGCTGCTGACCCACATTCTGGTCAACCCATCTTCTTTTAGAATCCCCACATAGTGCCACAATAAACGATCCCCAGAACCATCTTCCTGGGTACCCTCTAGTCTAACATAGTAACATAGCTATGGAAAATCACCATCAAATTGTATCAAATTCATGGGTAAATCAACGAACCAAATGGCCATGGCTTCAATAGAAAACTGCTAAATAACCAGAGGGTATAGATGTTTTTTTTCAAATGAACACCTCCATTTATAGTGGATGTTCACATTAAATCATCCGTTTAGTTCAAGGATTCCCATATTTTCCTTTCTTTTTGTTGGGCAAAAGAATCACAATCATCCGTTGAGTTGGGGGGTTCCTCATTTTTTGGCCGAAAAACACCACGGTTCCCACGAGGTTGGCCTGGCTCCGCTTCGCCCAAATCCTCTTGCTGCTGGGCGTCTACCACTGGGCCGGAACCACTCAGAGCGAGAGAACTGGGCCAGTTGGCAAGTACTTGAAACGCATTGAAGTAAGCGATATGATACATGTTATATATATATATATATACACATGTTTTATTACACATATACATGTTATATATATATATATATATCTACATATATCTACATTATTATAGATGATTATATATGTACATATATGTGTACATTACATGTGGGATGTGGGCATGTTCCATAACTAGCTGATAAGATGGCTACTAGCCACTTTCAAACCAAGATGCACTCGCAAATAGCATTTTTTTCTTTAAGTATACCTCAACTCAGAATATATCCAGCTTAAGATCACTTCCCCACTGATTTCACTTGTACCTAGCGATTGGTTTTTTGGCCAGGCCCACCCTGACCATGGTTCTGTGCCGGGATCCCTTCATGGCCTTGGCGCCGTGATGCGCCGTGGCGCCGTGCCTGGCAGGTCTTTTGGAACCATCAGGAGAACGTTTCGGCCTTTGGGCGGATCTTGAACTCCGTGCAGTGGTACCTCGACGGCAGATGTCCAAAAGATGTGAGATGTGGTTCCCAGGTGAAATCGACGACCCAAGATGACGAAAGATGACGAGCCCATTTTTGTCGGGTTGGAAGATGAGTGGTTTACCGCTGAAAACAGCTGGTGATTTTCAGGGTCTATGTAAGTTTATTAGGGGGGTAATTTATGATTGATGATTATTTAAAGTACAACTATTTTGAAGATATTCGCAATAAATGTGCACAGGATATACTGCCAGCATATAATATGCTTTTGTTGCTTGATGTTGTTTTTGGGATTATCATGGTTTATTTGATTATCACAAATCCATGAACTGGGAACATCCCCTGACTATGTTCATTGATTATTTCCGGGAAAGGTCCAATCCTAGACATCTGTTTCCCATTGGTTGGTCATCCCCAACAACTACTAGGTAAGTGATAACAGATACTCTCTGGTTATTTAACATAGCCATGGAAAATGGTCCATAGAAATAGATGTTTTACCTAGGTTTACCTATTAAAAATGGTGGATCTTTCCATGGCTATGTTAGTCATAACCAGATGGTAATATACCAAACCCGCCTATCTATATATTTGTCCCACAAGGATGTCCCACAGTGAGTCCAAATAGTTTTTTTTGACATGAAGATGGCTGGCTGCCTGCAAAATGCTAAGCTGAATTTCTATTTGATCTATTTGTTTATTGTTGGAAAATGCTGTTCTGCGAACTGCTTCGATGGTTCGACTGGGGATTCTTGTAATCCACTATGGGGAATCCCAGAATGTTTTGCACTGAGTTGTCAATCCATGGGCTGTCGAGATGTTACATGAACGCTTGAAATGGACATCATTGGATAGAATCTACATGGTTTGATGATCTTGTTGTAGCATCTTGTATTTTATCTGTTGTTCGGCTTTGATGGAATGCTTTTGAGTAGCAGCGGAAATATATCCAAGGTACCCTGCAATCAAACATGGCAATGGGAAATCCCCTATAAATGGAGATGTTACCATCTGGTTATGACTAACATAGCCATGGTATAGATGGTCCATTTATAGATGGTTTACCTATTAATAGCATGGTGATTCTCCATGTCAAACTGTTAGTCATAACCAGATGTTCATGGGAAATTCATTGAACTAACGTTTTGCCAGCAAGCCAGGTTCTAGAAAAACCCTGAAAATCTTAGCTGGTGTTCAGCTGGATTCCCCGATGGCATCTGTTTCTTGGGTGTTCGCATTTTTTGGAACTCTCAAGTCCTGGATATGGCGACTTTGATCCATGTCTATTTCGAAATGGATTTCCGAGGATTTATGCCACATCCATCGTGTACTACTTGATGAGGCAGGGATGTGGCTCACAGAGTCGGATTCATAGTGTGGAAGGTCTTGGATTTGGTTTGGGAATCACCATTTTGATATATGGGGGGTGTCTTGAAATGATGGATCCCCAAGTCACCATGGGTTTCGTATTTCAACATGGTCTCATGACTTGGATGATTTGGGGGTGCTCCCATGACTTAGGAAACCCTATCATCTGTGTAGTTTATTGATGTTGCAGAGCTATAAACACGGCCGTCCATAGCTCACGTTTTACGGACCTGCAATCCCATAGGTCTGCTGATCCAACTGTTACCCTCTGGTAAACTTTCACATAACTATGGACAGATCCACCATTTTTTATGGGTAAATCCACTATAACTGGCCATTTTCAATAGCTATGTCAATGTTAAATTACCGAGGGTAAGCTTAGTATTCTATCCGATCCCATGATCACTGGGGAGAAGTCGAACACACTGCTTCCCTGTAAAACGAATGCTGGGAGAACAGACACTTGCTTGCGGCAAGCACTCGATTATCTGGACATACCATCATAATCTATGTACATATATATATATATGAATGTATATATATATATGTAACACTCAGCTCAAAGAACAGCAATCATTCCCCGTCCAAAAATTGAAGCCTTAAACAAACACATGCATCTCCCTGATAACCTGGCAAGATGTGGGTCCACTGCTCTATTTTGAGCAAGGTCTGGTTAAAGATTTGTTGATTAATGTTGGTCATATCAATGTTGTATACATGTGTGTCCCATTGTACCCCAGTTTTTTATCCCATGATATTTGTATAGAATGTGGTTGCTTTTTACTCATATATTCATGTTTGATTTCCATGCCAGACTCATTGATATATATACTGGTTGGTGGTTTGGAACATTTTTCCACATATTGGGAATGTCATCAACCCAACTGACGAACTCATATGTTTCAGAGGGGTAAGTATACCACCAAGTAGTATATAAATATTAGTTAAATATTATATATATATATATACATATTATATCCCCTAAAATGGCCATAGAAATAGTTGATTTACCCATTAAAAATGCTGGATCTTTCCATAGTTTGGCTTCAGTTCAATCCTCTGGTGCCAGGTATTCTCGGCCCATTTGGAAGGTGGGCAGCGATCTCCATACTGTTCCTTGGCAGATGGATGAACGATGGGTAAATTGATGGATTTCACCATGGAAAATAGGGATATGAGAATGAACAAATAGGTATAGGTACTTCACCATCCAACATGGTGAACAATGTTGCTTTCCCGTAGTGACCCTGAACAGGTTTTCAAAGTCTGCCCGTGTGCTGTCGCGCAACCCCCGGTGACCCTGGTAGTAGGTGTGGCCCACAATCGAGAGCTTGGATGATATCAGGAGTATCCGAAAGAAAAAAATCCTACAGTTATGGCCATGTATTAGTTATAAGTACTTATAACCCCATTTATAGAATGTATAATCCCATTTATAACCAGTTATAACTGGTAAATGGCCATAACTGTGGATGATATCAGGAGTATCCGAAAGAAAAAATCCTATTCCCCTGATGTGAAATCAACATGTATGTCCCAATATGCACGGTCCTTTTGTATCCCACATAAGTGTGTAAATCCCTCACTAAAGCATGGTTTCTGGGGAGCGCTTCTTATTAAAGGTTGCAAATCGGATGTTCGAAGAAATCTGAAATACTAGAAATATCGAGAACAAAAAATGCATGTTTTACATGTTTCTGGCTGTCTCAGGGCCATTTGGCATCGACCTCACTGGCTGATGACAGCATTGATGGATCTCGATGGTTAACATAGCTTTTTTTGCGATTTTGGTCCTGCTAAGACCTCAATATTTCGATAGATAGATAGAAAGAAAGATAGATAGATACAGATACAGCATGATATATCTATATGTATACATTATACATACATAGAATCCATGTCTGTATATTGATTGTGAATTCAAATCTCCAATGTAAATTTATATGGTGAATACATAATGATATATAATGTTGGTTCCTGATTAGTGTGTGCCCCCCCCCCTCCCCTAAACTATATCTGGACTCTCTTTAAAGTAGCAAAGCAACAAAAAATCTTCCCAAAAGAAAAACATATCCTCGATTAAGTAAGGATTTCAATTGGCTACAATGGAAATCTAATTACTATTGTTTTTTTTGCCGATGAAGTTGTGGTATTTGTAGTACTTGTAGTACTTGTAGTACTTGTAGTACATGTAGTACTTGTAGTACTTGTAGTACTCGTAGTACTCGTAGTACTTGTAGTACTTGTAGTACTTGTAGTACATGTAGTACTTGTAG
>Ga0126342_10014975_pt1 | contig 13633 bp, 11 predicted proteins | sample Cyp1metagenome_FD_92528 | JGI IMG/M metagenome (GOLD analysis project Ga0126342, IMG submission 92528) | Coral microbial communities from Lord Howe Island, Old Settlement Bay, Australia - Cyphastrea 1 metagenome | ecosystem: Host-associated > Invertebrates > Cnidaria > Coral ...
AGTAGTAGTAGTAGTAGTAGTAGTAATGGAGTAGTAGTAGTAGTAATGGAGTAGTAGTAGTAATGGAGTAGTAGTAGTAGTAGTAGTAATGGAGTAGTAGTAGTAGTAATGGAGTAGTAGTAGTAGTAGTAGTAGGAGTAGTAGTAGTAGTAGTTGTAGTAGTAGTAGGAGTAGGAGTAGGAGTAGTAGTAGTAGTAGTAGTAGTAGTAGTGGGAGTAGAAGTTGTAGTAGTAGTAGTAGTCGTAGTAGTAGTAGTAGATGTAGTAGTAGTAGTAGTAGTAGTAGTAGTAATGGAGTAGTAGTAGTAATGGAGTAGTAGTAGTAGTAGTAGTAGGAGTAGGAGTAGTAGAAGTAGTAGTAGCAGTAGTAGTAGTAGGAGTAGCAGTAGCAGTAGTAGTTGGGATTGGGATTGGGATTGGGAGTTCAATGGAAAACCATTGAAGTACCTAGTTTTTGCGAATTCAGCCCCCGGGTCGGTGACCCCCCTTCAAAAAAGGGGGTGTCATATTAAGGGTGTATTCAAGCACCACTGCAGGCGGACCAACCATCTATCGTTGATGGTCACCTTCAAAAGGCTTGGTGAAATCATGATAAATTCCCATGAAGCTATTAATCATCCTTTATTATGGTTGATTCCTCCAGATTCCTCCAGGGGGCCAAGGGGGGGGTTATGTTTACTAATCCTCAAGTTTATGAGAAAATGAATCATCTCCGGTGCTGAAAATCCTCCTGGATCAGCCACCTTCATGCCATTCATCAGCCACATGGCTTGCCTCGGAGCTGCGCAAGTCACTGGTAGCACAGCAAGCTGTTTTTGTGAAGGCCAAAGTGTGGCCATTCCTAGGGATGGAACTGTATGACACCAAAAACTTACCATCTGGGTGTTTAACATAGCCATGGAAAATCACCATTTTTAATGGGTAAACCCAGGTAAACCATCTATAAATGGGTCATCTATCCCATGGCTATGTTAAATAACCAGAGGGTAAAAGCATCAACTTCTGAAGATCGGCAAATCTCGCAGCTTTCATTTGAGAATCGATCGCAACAGTTCTCCTCATCCATGTCGAGCCATTTCCAAAACACCGTACATATGCAATGCTGCTTGTTGGTTGATGGGGATTCCTGTACTGATACAGTCACTCTGATCAAAGAGCAGAACCGCTTTCGACCACGTGAAGAATCAAACTTTGACTGCAAAGGTGTTAAGATCCATCAAGTTCATAGCAAATTCCATAGCGAAATCGGTCTCGCTCAAGGACCGCAACTTCGATAATGTCTACCCCAAGTTGATGGTCAAGAATGTTGCGCCATAGCCATGTTGCCATGTTGTCCTTTTGAGGAAGATAGAGGGCTGAGTTTTGTGCCATCTTCCTATAGGTTCATCCAAACTGGGGATGGGTCAAATCGGGTGAATTTCCCGCAGGCTCTTGGTCGACCTTTGAGTGGTCCAAACGGGTCATGCTTAGTACTGAGTCATCCGTGTTAACCCTCAAAAAAAAACAAATAAATGTGAGTCTCTCACTATTTTAATGGGGTTTTACTTGTCTATCTTCGTGGGGATTGCTACAGTTCATATATGTACATATATATAATATATAATATAATATATATATATATATGTATAATTAATTAATTAATTAATTATATATATATACTACTTATATATATATATCATGAAATGTTCATCCATTCCAATGGTAACAGCGTAGGGGCCGCTTCTGAGAATCCACACGTCCAAAAACTCGCACGGCCACACGCGCTGATACAGCCATTGCAGGCCTGGTGTTTTCTGGCAGCAAAGATGGTGGGATACAACTCATAAGAATGGGACACAACCAACAAAATAGTGATTTAGCGGAATTTAATGGATATAGTAATAAGGATATGATTGGATACAACTGGATATGTATGTATATATATATTACCTTAAATATAGTGTGATATAGTGTGGATGTTTCGTTGGATGAGATTAGAATTCATCACCAGCTGGCTCAAGTGACCCTGATGTCATGCTGGGTCCTGCAATCGCTCCGCGCTTTTCATGCTGGGATCCTCCAAGACCCAGAGCGCCGCTCCCCACTGCTGTGCCTGGTGGAAAACCAGTGAAACGGGACCCATGCCACGGCATGGGGAATGGTAACATATGGTAACCAAATAACCAAACCAAATCGAGGCATCACACGAAATGCATCTTGAGCTATTCTGGAAGCCAATCCCACTTAGGAAGCAGGGAAATCCATGGAAATCCAACCACAACAACCACAACCATACACCCTGCAATCCAGATCCGGTACCACCCCATTCACGAACAAGAGTTTGCGACTCGAAAGACTGTTTTTGATGGAAAAAAAACTCTTGGTTCCATGAAATTTCAGTAAATCTATCCAAAGTTCGATGGTTCTCAGGAATGTTGACAGAAAACCCAGATCTGTTTGGACTCACCTGTCAAGACCCCACAGAAGCCACCTCCAATAGGCCTTTGATTGACGCATTTGGGGCCTGGACGTGGCTCAGTGACCGCTTGGCAACATCCTTGAAAATAAAGTGCTGTGTCATCATTCCCAAATAAAAACCATATGAAAACTATATGAAAACCATATGAAACTAGAAAATGGCGAAAGATGATAAGATGATCATGGCTTTGATCATGGCTTTGATCGTTGCTGGAGTGGATGGCTGTGCGTCCAATGCTGGAATTGCCAGCCTTCATGAATCTGGTTGAAACTATATAATTCACCAAGCTGACAAAAAAATCGCTAAAATCATTAAATTTAAATCATACATCGGCCATGAAATCAAAATTTCCCATGAAAAACCTCCATCAAAACTCCCAAAAAGCCCGAAAAATAAACCTCAGTTTTTTGGGAAAAAAAATCTTGATGGCCTTCCGGCGGCCATTGCGCCGCGCTGCTTGCGCTTGCGCATGCCCTGTGGCTCCTCCCAGGTCGGTGATTTTGGGAGAAGGCTGTATCTTTTTCCAATGATCAATGTTTACTAAGTTTACTTCAAAAATATGACACTTCTCCGGAAAAAAACATGGTGTGTTCATTTCCAGTTTGGAATTCCTCCGAAAATTGACTTCCTCCCAAAATGGCATCATCTTGATGGGTGGATCCATGGGGAAAAGATGCAGGAAATGAGCAGTGTGTGTGAGTACTTAATTAAGGACCTCAATATAGACATCATAGATATGGAATGATATGGAATGATATGGATGAATAAAAATGAACCTTTCGTGGGCCCTTTTGGCCTTGCCCTTGAAAAACTCCTCAATGACTTGACCCATCAGTTGGTGACATATGATATACCAATCTGAAATTCTGATAAATTGTTGGTGATTCATAATCAAATCAAATCACATATGTCAAAATGCTGAACAGCTTGCGGCTTGAACCCCCTAAAGCCCCCCAAAAAAAAATCGAAAATCCCCCGCAACATCACCTGGAACTCCGTGACCGTTGGCATGGCCATTGGTCACCGCATGACCATTGGTCGCCGCATGACCGTTGCTGGCTACGGGCGGGTCCAGCGGACGCAGCTGCAGCATGACGCCATGGGACGGCCGACATGGGCCGAGAAAAGTTCTTCGGCAGAAGCCTGGGGTACCCGTGGGAGAGCTGATTTTACCGTGATTTTTTTTGGAGATTTATGGTGTGAATTATATTGAATTAATGATCTAATGGTTCGAACTCGCATCAAAACCGCTATTTCCCACAAATGGTGCACATTTTGGCCCGAAAAGAAAGGTGTTGGAGAGGCAAATCCAATGAAGTTGATATGTAAGTTGTTCATCTGGAACCCAGACCCCCAAGGAACTGCACCTAGGCTCATCAATTCATGTCAAGCTCTCCAGGACTAGGTTTTACATGGTTTTACCGGGTCCATGGCATCCGGAATCCCCAGTGGTTACCACTGGTATGGGTCAAAATTGGGTACCCCTCAAATGGGATGGTTAAGAAAAATCTCTGGTCCAGTGGGTTTTCAATGTTGACCCATACGGTGGGTTGAAGCTTGCCACTTGAATCATGTGTGGGGGTCGTGAAAAAAGATGTGGAGCATATGTCCCATGTTTCGCTCCGAGAGATGTAGCAGGTTGCTAGTGCCCATCATTCGGATGGTTTCTTCTTAGGTTTTGTATGAGCTGAAGCCGGAAACTCCACCCGCAACGGCCGTGATAGGTAAGTTGATGAATAAAAATTCTAGGATTTGACGATTGGATGTTTATCATGGATATATCATGACATAGCTCCCTCAACATCGATTCCTGTCACACGTTCTGTGAAGTGCAAGTCCCCAACATTTGCTGGTGAATCTCGGGGCTACATCACCACTTAGATTGTGAAGTTCAAGATTCCATTTGTTGCTTAAAAAGAAACCAGCATGTTTCTCTCAAATTGTTCTTTACCCGACATGTTTCATCACTTGGTATAATCATGATCACAATTTTCACCATCATCCATTTTTCTATCGCTTGAATCCGGGTTTTATCCGAATTTTTCCTGGTTACCATCTGGTTATTTAACATAGCCATGGAAAACCCTTATAAATGGAGGTTTTAATGGGAAAATCATCTACAAATGGGCCATTTTCCATGGCTATGTTCAATAACCAGAGGGTAAGTTTCAAGTGTGAGTTTAAGACTCTCTTTTTCCACCGATGAATACCCCCAACATTTTTCACCATCAACTGACCATCACCAATGTCAGGCCCCCGTCCTTGAGCCGCCCTGTGGCCATCTGTCTCGCCTCCCTGACGTGAACACCATGAGGCTCCAGGGCCTCAAGGTCGATGGGTCAACAACCTATCAGGTGCATAGACTTGGATGTGACTATGGCTATGTGATAAAAAAGGGCCACATAGAATTATAAAAACCTCATTTTTCACGTGACTTTTTAGCCGTGGAAATTTAATGATTTTTCATTCACCAACATTTTTCGAGCCAAGAGGGACGATCAGAATTCCCAACCTCAGTGCTATTGATTTTATAAAGTTCTATAACAACCACGTGTCAGATCTTATTGCTGAATAATGCACGATAAAGTATGGTTTCAATCCCACAACCACCCTGGATGATGTTTCAAACAAACAACCTGGTACCTCATGGTTTTCAGAAATAAGAAGACATTTATATATATATATACCCAGAGTATCTCATGCTTTGATACCCATAGCATCTCTATTGCTAAGCCACGGTAACCAAAAAAACACGACAAGAACAACCAACTGAAAAAGAAAAAGAAAACGAATGTTTACATTTTCACCATCAAACGCCATCCACCTAACTTTTCATGGGTACCCCCTGGTGATCAGACATGGCTTGCTGGAAAATGACTCATTTACTTCGATGATTTTCCCTGCTATAAACCTCCATTGAGTTCAGGAATTTCCCAGCTAGCCATGTTTGATTGCCGAAGGGCAATCCCCATGCTGGTTCTTGCTGGTTCTATCCCCATGATAATCCCATATGAATCCCATGAAAAATCATGCTAAATTTCAGAGTTTTTCATGCTACATCCTCAATTGATGCCACGAAATTGATGTCATGTTTAATATGTGACTTACATGTGGTGAGATGTTTCACTTAAAAATCAAAAAGGTCATGGTCATAGTAAGACATGCAGATGATATTTCTTTGAAACCATACACCCAGCGATGAAACAAGATCTGGGTAAATTATAATATTTCACAAACCTTAATTAAGGCCATTTGGGGATGATTCCCTTTATTAATCATGATTCCCAGTGAGGTCGCAGTGAGGTCGTTATAATTTACCCAGATAAAATGATCCAGCAGATCCAGCAGAATCCAGCAGAATTGTCCAGCGATGCCTTCAGTCCACGATTGATGCCTTCCTCCAACTGCGTCCGCAGCGCTGCCTCCATCGACTCCTGAAGGGGGCGCTGGTGTTGGGGATGGAAAAATGCTGGAAATATCCTAGGGATCCATAGGGATCCATAGAATTACATAGATGCCCAAGGATGTGGAAAAAAACCTCATGGTGTTGGGGATGGAAAAATGCTGGAAATACCTAGGGATCCATAGAATTACATAGATGTGAATCCGGAAAACCCCTGAGGTTTCCCCTTCGGACATCGATTTATGGTGTGTCCACATCTATGGCAGGGTATCCATGAAAAAAAACATGGGAATTGTTGGACACTTGGGATTGTTCATGATCTTTGGATGATTTCTTAGGGGTGACTTTTTTGTTTCGTCATATTCTGAAACTCTGAAAGGGGAGACTTGGGCCAGATTCTGTGAGAATATGAGAACAGTTGACCCTTTAAAAGGGCGGATCTTATTATGTGCTTTGCCAAGCTTCCAATTATGTACAAGACTAGAAAAGAAAGGATTCCCGAAGCAAATCAAATGGTTGATGATTGGCATATGCGTTTAATATCTTCCCATCGCTGAGTTCCAAGAAAATATCTCACAAAACATCATCCATAATTATCAACTGACTCAATTTTTACTACACTCTTCAGATTTCCATATATAGATTTCCATTTATATAGATGTTCCATATTATTTCCCATATGTTCCCCATATATTTTCAGCATCTTCACCAGCATTTCCACCAGCATCCTTTTCCTCGCCTCGTGCGCGGCAATGCCTTCACAGCGCTCCAACAAATCGCTGAGTTGTCCTGCTTTGGGCTTCACCTCAGCAAGGCCAACAGATTCGCAACGCTCCGAGCGCTATGGCCCTAAAATCCCTAAATCACGCATCAAATTTATACTAATGTTGTGCATATACTATTAATCATACAAAAATATCATACTTAATTATATTATTATCATACTTATATTATTATCATACTTATATCATACTGTATTTCATGTACTTATTATTCCTATACTATTAATCATACCTGGTATATTGCACTTTCTGTGCGTCTTTCCCACGGTACCGTTGAATTCCCAGAGGCCACTCCGCCAAGTGGCAGGAGCATGAGTGATGTCGTTGCCCACCTGGTACCGCGGGTTTTTCAGCATGGAAAAAATGCCGGGTCTAAGCATGGGAAAATAATGGCTTTAACCATGGTTTAACCGTTTAACCCTTGGAAAATTGGATTTTGAGCTAAACAAAAAGTGGAGATTTATGGGATATCATTATGATATCATTATGATATGACGCAATAACATGGTAACAACCACCATTCGGAGACGGCCCCCGATCTATGAGATGATAATCTTACCGTAAAGTGACCCCGATTTCAATGGTTGCTGGGATGCTTTGCTACTGGGTTTATCACACGAATTGTCATACTGCATGAAGATCCAATACTGTGTTAAACACGAACGTCGTGATTTGTGAAGGTTCAAGATCCACTAACTGGGTTTTAGAAACCTCATTTAAGGTTGCAAAGGGGCTTTAAGAGTATCGATTTGGTAAATTTGGGTTCAAAGAAATGATGTCCTTCCATGTCCGCTTGGGAAATCCTGGTTTTCTGTTACCATTTACCATTTACTGTTTACCTTGTCTCAGATAGGCAGAACAAAATACTTTGGGACCATCAAATCTTCAGCGTTTTGCCTAGCAGGACATCGTTTATGCGAGACATCGTTATGTTCACTGAGCCTGGCTGCGACTGATACAATGAATACCCCAAATCCAAGCATTTCATCAATTTCATCTGTGGTGAAACCGTCGCGCGCCTCAGGTGCGGAGCCCTGCGACGGTGAGCTGGGGTTTCCCCAGCAACCCACCAATTCTGTCAGCCCAAATCATGGAGGTTGGGGATCTTGGGGATCAAGCAGCACAGACCACCATCCCTGGGGGATTGCCGGTGGTCATCCCGGCTGTGTTGGATTTGTTTGCGCGGCCCGGACTGGAATTTGACCTTCCAGACTGGAATTGAAATGAATTGAATCTTCAAAAAAGAAACCACCTAAAACATCCTAAAAATGGGTATGGGTTCAAATTGACCAATCAAAGAAAGCAAACAATGGATTCGAAACCACCAACCTTGACCAATAAAATCCAAAAAATGAAGGTTCGAATCCCGGCGAGCAATGGGCCTACAATGGCCTACAGCTAACCCAATGATCAACAGCTTGGGGTTACCACTTCGGGGTGACCATTCCAAGTATCTTTTGCACCTCATCCCCTGCCTGAATGTGAAGCAACAGTTCTGCTGCCAGCGCACGCGTGGGCTCACTATGCGCAGCTCCTAGCAGTGTTTCGGTCGCCCGCAACGTCGTCCCTTTCAAAAATTGCTTGGTAGTCTCCGGGATTCCCTGGATTGTGATATTCCCCTGTTAGAACATTGGTATACCCTCTGATAAACTAACAGTTCGCTATTGAAAATGGCCATTGAAATAGTGGAATTTTCCCATGAAAAATGGTGGATCTTTCCAGTTCGCAAAATGTCAACGTTTACCAGGCCGGGTAATCCCCTAATCATCATGCACCAACAGGGCTTCAGCCACTGCCCATCCCAATGGGTCCCCATGGGTCCCCATGGGTCCCCATGGGTCCCCATGGACCGATTTCAGCAATGCGCAACTGCCCGATTGAAAAAACCCACCTGTTGCGCAACAGCCCCATTTCAGCCCAAAAAATTCTGGGTTCAATCCCTGATATCATCTCCAAAAAAAAACCAGAGTTGCCCAGTCTTTCCATCTTTCACATTTCGGTATATTAAACCATCTTTTCTTGCTAAAACCATCTTAAACGCCCATATTTCTCAGGGTGTTTTTCCCCACAAATCTAGAAACATGGGCGCCAGCTGCCCGCGGCTGTCCTTTGTTGGAGATGAGCGAGGCCAAGTTGCCACTGATTTGTTCCAACTTGTTGGCTGCAGGCCTGAGCTCTCGTCATCTGAAGGCACTGGCTTTTCTTGGGGGACTCCTATTTGATAGTAATGGATGTGTACATATATATATATACAGATATATATGTATATACACATATGTATGTGTATATATATATCTTCATATATATATGTGTACATATATGTACTTAGCTCTAGATATGGATGGATAAACATAGAGATAGATATCGGATGCAAATGTAGATCTAAATCTAGATAAATAGACATTGTGTGTTTTGTGTGATTGCTGTTCATCATGGACGACTTCAGATTAATGCCGCGAAACAAATACATCCTGACCAGGCTTAAAATGCAACATAAAGCTCAATCAAAAGTTGTTATTTTGAGCACAACCAGTTTCCAGAAGCATTTGCTGTTACATCATTGTTTTCGTTGTTTTCGACGTGGATTTGGCTGTCATCAGACTCGTGCCGTTCCATTAGGGTCTTGGAGTTGGCGCAGGGTATCAACCCAAATCACGACGGCAAGGTTTGAGTTGGTTTTTGGGTGGTCTTTTCCCCCAGTCTTTATCTGGTTGGTGGTATACCCTCTGGTAAACTAACAGTTCGCTATTGAAAATGGCCATTGAAATAGTGGGATTTTCCCATGAAAAATGGTGGATCTTTCCATAGTTATGTTAAATTACAAGAGGGTACCTACCCCTCTGAAAAATGATGGAGTTCGTCAGTTAGGATTATGAAATTCCCATATATGAAATGGAAAGTCCTAAAATTCCATGGTTCCAGTCACCACCAAGGAGAAGGATTATCCCATATATGACATGGAAAAAATTCAAGCCATGTTCCAGTCACCACCAATCAGCCATAATTGTGGCTATCATTGACTCAGCTTCGCTATCCAATCCACCAAAAACTGTGGCGCCTTGCACCAAATCCCAGGTCCAAGTAACTTGCTGGTGCAGAGCAAGCCCAGCACCAAAGGAGCCAAGTCCACGTCCTGATGTGGTCATTTAGCTAACAAAAATGATGTTTATATCTGCATCTACATATATATATACATAATATGTGTCTGTATGTATGTGTATATATATATATAGCGTGTGTGTGTGTGATTTATGATAGGTTTTTGTTGGTGTATTTCACTAGGCTAACGATTGGATTGAAAAGGTGGAGATAACCAACGAGTCAACGGGTTAGATGTGGTTATAAAATGTTATAAACCAACAAACATCACTGGGGGGTCTTGTTGTGAGTCTCAAAGTCTTCAACCATCCATCTTTGGGGGTAAAGATGGGCAATGTGTCATCCGTTTTGAGCCAAAAAAAAACGTGTCCTTTATGTCAACCACAAGTTTTGAATTGATGGAAGAACAAAAAATTGGATACATCAAATTGGTGGATTACTATCCAAAAAATATCATCAAAGAATTGGGAAGATCTTAAACCATCCATCCTGAAATGCTCCGCTCCTCTAGCATGGCAGCCAAGCGAACCAGCGAGGAGGAGCCACCTATGAGTTAGGCGGGAGCCAGTTTTGTTAGTCGCAACTGGGGTCGTTACTTCGAAGTAGGTGAACGATTGGATTTATGCTAGATATAACTATAGCTAATGGATGTGAATGGGCTTTGTAAACCAACTTCTTTATTGGATTGGGATAAAGTATAAATAGGTGATAATTCTGTAGAACCATGAGCGAAAGGAAGTCAACTGGCCATTGTTCCATTGCGCCCCCAGATGCCCAGGCGGCACCCATCAAGACTTTGGCGAACTGAGGATCTTTGGCAGCCTCGAGATCCAGAACAAACGGGCAGCCCTCCATTCCCCAAAAACCCTGGTAGATTATCAGCCATTAATCATAATCAATCATAATCTCCATTATGAGTTGATCAATCATAATCTCCATTCCCCAGATCAACTCATTTTTCAGACATTTTCAGACTTAGCTGGACCACTGGGTGAATCCCATGGCAACACCACCGGGAAATCAAGGCCACCGGCCGCGCCTCTGGTCGATCCAAGGTGCCTTTCACCAACCTGAGGCCGGGAGCAACGGGCGAACCTGGTGGATTGCTGAAAAATTGAAGATATCATTTATTGGATACCATCTGGTTGTTTAACATAGCCATGGAAAATGATCCATTTATAGATGGTTTACCTATTAAAAATGGTGATTTTCCATGGCTACGTTAAATAGCCAGAGGGTAGTTGAAAAATAGATGGATAGATTGATAGAGCTTCCTGGTGGGAAAAGTAGACCCAAGCCTTGGACAGTAGATTCAAAGATCAATTTGTATAGTCTGGTAGTATAAACCATAGGAATAGTATAGATATATCATGATATATCACCTAGAAACCATAGTTATTGGAGTTATAAACCAACTTTTTTTTACGAACTGGGGCAAACTAAGACCCGAAAAGCCCGAAAAAGCTTCCCCTAAAGTAATTCACTACTGGACGTCCTGATTGAAGCTTACAACAAAAACCGGTGGCAAGAAACAGAGGTGTAACACAACTATATGGGTATGGATCAATACCTATTAATACCATTTTTAGATATTTTTAGGGGAATGAACATCCATTTACCAGCTATTTTGATGTTCACCAGGGGTACAAGGTTTTGACACACTGCCATATACACATTTAAAAAAAACTCGTGAATGTGCCAACGAACATATCAAAATCAGTGACTGTGTGCCCAATTCACCTGGAAGAAAAAAAAGAAGTCAGTTTGTCATTTGGGGTACACCTTTATCATCACTGGCTCCCATGTTTCCTGTTTTCAGATCACCAGCCCAAATAGCCGGTTCCCAACGGCTCATCAAGACACTTCAAGGCTTCCTGCCGATGACTATCCTGGAAATCGCCCGCAGCCACCATGGCGCCCAATAAGACCTGGGATGGCAGGTTTCTCCAAAGATTTTGGGTTTAAGCAGCCATGGATGATTCAAGCGTCAAGAAATATTCACAGCTGCTAGTCGTGATCTGATTGATCTAATTTTGGGGACAACCGGTCAATGAAGAATGGAGATCATGTTTTCTCAAATATTAGGATACCCAAAAAAAAAAATGCGTTTAAAAAAATCATGGGATCAAGCCATGATGAATCCTGAACCGATTGGGATTTTTTCGGATGATCCATGCCACTGGTTTTCGTTTCCATCTGAGTCCATTGGCCCATGGGATGAGAAAACACCTTTTTTGAATCCAATCACAGCGATTTTTGTGGCCTTTAACAATGTCATGTTTACCAGGTTTACCACCCATGACTGGGAATGGTGCAAACAGTATACCACCTCTAAAAATGGTGATGACTGGGGGATGGTTTATTGTTGCTTTATCCACATTACTGTATCTGGTTTGTCAAGGTCAAGTCATCCCGCCGTCTCGCCAGTGCCATGATATGCCATCCAACACAGCCCTTCTAACCAGTTCCCCGGCCATCACTTATCTCAGATCATCCAGGTATGAGTGTGAGTGTTTTACGGACCACACCCTAACTGCAGGGGTGGGGGAGTGGCCCGCCTGTCCGCCTGTCCGCCTATCCGCCTAGTGTTGCACCCGGGTATTGAGCTTGCGTTTGATGTATGAGGGATGTATCTTATTTATTAGACCGTACGGGCCCTCTCATCCAGGTATGATGAGATCTGCCAAAAATCCAAATAGGCTCAAAGAAATAATAAACCATACATGGTATGGCATATTATCATATCGTATCATATGTTATGGCCCAGCTATGGCTCTTGGTTTTCTGAAAACCCGTTTTCAGGAGAAGAAAAGGACCAAATGATCGCCCCATGGTGCTATTGGTTGTCCAGCTACAGCCGCCAACAACGAACAGCTGGTACTTGTGGAGCGGAGCAAGGTCTGCAGGAGATCGGTGTTCCCCACTGGTCTGGATGAAGTACTGAAAGAAGGTCAGGATCGGTACAGCCCCAGCATAACCCAACTAGTCATAGCCTTCTAGGCATGTACAACACATACTGCATCAATAGGATGAACCGCCAAGTGCCATGCTGAAAAAAACATTCAGTATCTCATCACTACGACAAACGGTCACAATCACTTCATTCTCCAGAGTTCAAGTCTCACATCTCATCAAAATATGGTAGTATCATGCAGTACCCTAGATTGGTGGAGGAGATAGATCCACAGTACTGTATACCATGTTTTTTTTATAGTGAACATCTTCAAATTTCCCAGGTCTCCAGGATGGTGAAAGTCCCTGGCCAACTCCGCCAAATCCCAATGCCCGCTGCTTGTCCAAGAATCATCCCGAACCCCCCAAAAGCATTTTAGAGAATCTCCAAAGTCATGAAACATCCCGGGAAAAAAATGCCAAAAACATAACCCATCCAAATTCATCCAAAACCTTCCGGCTGTACCACATGTTTTTCCCAAACAAGATCATCAACAAACATGGAGGAAATCGAAAACAACAAACCAATATATATATATACTATTGTAATATCTATAAATATATATATATACATATTTGTACTATATTATATATATACATATTTGTACTATATTATATATATATACAAAAATTGGGGAAAAAAAAACAACCCCCCCTGCCTGCAGCACTTTCAATCCAACACCTCCAGGCTGTGCAAAGGCACTGCGCGTCCCCGCGTCCCAGCTGTACCACAAAAGCTTGGCTACAAACTCCTGCCACATGGCTGGGATATTCCGGCAGAACATGATTTTTTCCGGAAAAGTCACAGGAAAATCCGCAAAAACTTGAGGCCGGGGGTGGATGACGAAAGCTAGCGGGGTAGGAGAAAGAAGGAAGGGAAGAGGTGAGTTGCGGAGGGACTGTCATCATCGTGTCGCGGCATTGTTCGTCCCAACGAGGA
>Ga0126342_10014976_pt1 | contig 13633 bp, 16 predicted proteins | sample Cyp1metagenome_FD_92528 | JGI IMG/M metagenome (GOLD analysis project Ga0126342, IMG submission 92528) | Coral microbial communities from Lord Howe Island, Old Settlement Bay, Australia - Cyphastrea 1 metagenome | ecosystem: Host-associated > Invertebrates > Cnidaria > Coral ...
CACCCCCACCACACCACAGGGGGGGGGAGGGGGAAGATCTCATATGGGGCCAGTATATGGGACCCATCCCATGGGGGTGGGGGGGAGGGGGGGGTGGCAGGGCCTGGTGCATATATATATATACACACACACACATAATAAGCCAATATAATATAACCCAAATTCTAAGGGACAACTATATTCAATGGGATTTTGGGGCTCTCTATTTTCAAACCAGGTTGTCTGATGTTGTTTGTATTTTAAAACATGGTGACGCAGGGGACATTTAAAAAACAACTTTACCACAACACAATGCACAGCACAGGATATGTATGGATTGACGAGAGTGTTCAATGGTGAAAAGGAATTACTTGGGACAGAACAGCTGATATTGGTGATATAACCAACAACAAATCGGCAATAAATTTCTTCGCCTATCTTCAACTATCGATCATGGCCCCGCGGACATAGCAATAGAATGTGACGTAATTGGGGATCAGGATGAGACATAGAAAATGCTTTGAAACATCAACCAGTTATATAAGTGGTTCTGGTCTGGCATCCAACAAAATTCCCCTAGGATTAGAGAAATCATTGCTGACTTTTACGAATTTCACGTTCCCTCCGAACCAATGTTGGTTTTGTCTTGATACAGACCATGACAAATTTTGTGGTAGCCTATTTATCCTATTCTCAGACATTAGACAGGCCTACACTACAGTATATTTGGCTGAAGCATGATAATTCACTAACCTGAAAATGCTTGAATTAAGGTCATTTGGGGATGATTGAGGTCACTATAATTCAGCCAGAATATATACTGTATAAAATATATTCATGATTCAACTAAATGGCAACTAAATATATACAGTACATATATATATATGTATATATATTATGTGTGTGTAGCATGTATATCAACGAATAGCAACTAAAATGAAATGACCATCTGCGACTCTCCCCCAACCAACCACTGACCATTTGGATGATAACTACTACAGTAGGAGCCCTGAAACAATCAGCCTATCATTCCTATAGAAAGCCTATCATTCTCATCCAAGTTCCATCCAAGGTGAACGAGTACATTAAAAGCTAGGGCAGTGGTGGAAGAATCCCTATGAACCCCAAACACATCTTTGAAGCCTTGGCCAGGAAAGGCCTAAGAAAACCTTGAGAACACCTCTAAACACAGCAACAGAAATCAAGTCGGACAAGTCTCGAACTCTCAAAACCCAAAAACAATTCAAGTACATCAGTACATAACATTGGTTTAGTATGGGATAATGATGGTTAATGATGGTTAATGATGGTTAATAATGGGTTAATAATGGTTAATAATCTATCAGGAAACTGTTGAGTTTCCACCAATCCACAACAACTATGAACGCAACAAAACTGTTCCGAAGAGACCCTTGCAGCGCCTGAATATTGCAATCAGGGTGACGACCAATGACCACCTGGAAGGGAAACCGCCGCTGAAGCCACAGTTCCGTTTCAGAGATGATCGATTGATCGTATCTTATCCATTTTCTGGGGGGTTCCCCTAGCAGTTTTCAATAGTTTCCATACAAACATTCCAACTGATCCCACCAAGGTTTCACTGATATACCGATACACCCTCTGGTTCATCCGAATCATCTTCCCTTTATTTTTCCATATATTTCCATACATGTAAAAATATATTTCCAACTATTTCCATATGTCTACGTATATATATATGTCCAATTTTTGTCCATACATATCAGATACCATCTGGTTATGACTAACATAGCCATGGAAAATCACCATGCTATTAATAGGTAAACCCAGGTTTTTACAATCTATTTCTATGGGCCATCTATACCATGGCAAACTCTTAAATAACCAGAGGGTAACATCCGATCATCCCATTAATAGATGGTATCATTAACCATATAATAACCATATATTCACCATTATTAACAGTATATTAACACTATTATTCACCACCATAACCAGAGGATATTTCCCCCATGTCATCAGACCTTTCAGGTCTCGACGTTCTTCTCGCCTCACTGGTCTCGGGAGTGAAGGGAAACTCCTTCGGCTCCGCCCCGGCGATGGCCATCTCACGGTGCAGGGCGATGCGATGCGGGCGGGATGCGGTCGTTGATTGATTGGACCAAAGCTGGGATATCCTGGGATGCTTATGATTGGAAACTATTTTTGATGGTTGATTGAATGATTGGATGATTGTTGGTTGTTGGTTGGATGATTGTTGATTGTTGATTGGATGATTATTGATTGTTGATTGTTGATTGTTGGGAATGGGAACATTTTTTCGGGGACACGGGAAAATTGTGGTAAGATTAGATTTGAACAAGGGATAATGTTAGTGAACTAGTCGGAATAAGGGATACTGTAGTGTTGGTAAAGCAATAGGATCCACCATCCCCAATGACTTACCATTTTAGGATTTTTATGGGCGGTTATATAAACCATCAGTCCATATGGATGGTTTATGAGGTTTATGACATTGCTTTACTAAGATTGTTTTTTTGGGACCGTAACAAACCTGGGATAACTTGATTGATGATTGATGATTGGAAACCATTGGGTTGATTGATGATTGATTGATGATCGACTTCAACTATTTCAAAATTGGCCTTGGCCTTGACTCGTCAAACATGTTGAGTTCATGTCCACTGGGATGTCAACGCGAAAATCGTGACACTTCCGTGACAGATCAAGCCACAGGATCCACATCAAAAAGGGCACCCCAGCCAGTACAGCATCAGGCCCGGCGACGAAGCTCTGCGAGACCCTGGCGGATAGATCCCCTTAGGGGGTCGTTTTTTGAAAAACCTCACAGCAATGTACGGAACACTGATGGGAAAAAATCGGGGCCGAAGATAAGACTTGACCCACACAAACTAATTCAGCAGTTTTTGGGCGCAAAATTGAGAGAAAACGTGTCCAACATCAGTGGCATCGACCTGCCTTCGATAACTTGGGCCTTCCAATTTCGACCCAAGTTTGATGGCGGCCATTTTCAAACGGCAGTATTCCCCTATTGACAGATCCAAATGCTGGATTTTTTAGTACCATCCATGCATGTCCATGCAGTATATCCCACTATAGTTACTCCAAATAGTACTCCCAATCTCCATGGAAAATCCTCATTTTTGTGAGGTTATATCACACCATCTTCCCACAATCCCAGCATTTTTCTGGGAGATAAACCATGATAAACCCCCATCTCTGAGCCCCCGACACGTTGAAGACTTGCGTCTGTGTCACTTGGGTGCCACACCTCAATTTGGGAGCCATGGGGAGCCATGATGTACGGGAATATAGCCAACCACATGAAATAGGTCAAATAGGTGTTGCATCGAAAATAGGTCTGAGATCAAACATGGTTAGAACATCTGCAACATGGCTTTTTTTCATTAGGAACATCTGGTTTGATATGATGACTAAATAGGCCACGCCAATGGTGGCCCGATGGATGGATCATTCCCTATGCTGAGCTGGTGAAACCTCTGACATCCTGCTTTCATTATATTCCAAAAAAAAAAGCCCACTACTGTTAGTAGTTATTTCAACCACCCTAATATTTTGGCGGTTTATTTAGTCAGTTTATACCAGCCATTTTCTATTGGTTTTTGTCATTGGGGATGGTGGATCCTATTGCCACAACTTGGGGGTATCCCAACTGGGCAAACCGATGAGATCCCCGGCGCTTGCGACATGTCCCTGGGCGGCTTTGGAAAAGCTGGAATGGTGGGTGAAAAAAAATCAATGGATATGGATTGATATGGGAAGAACTCAACCGTTAACATATTTAAGGGATGTCTGAAAATGGTACGATTGCACATCATAGCTACCAAAAAAACGGCCACTTGAATGGGAGAACATGAGATTTTTCCAGCAGGCTTTCAGACACGCTTAACTGGGTATGATGCCAAATGTAAACTCCAAAACTGCAGCCAACTTGCAGAACTTCAGTCTGTAGAGGGACTAATCTGGCTGGCTCCCAGCTGGTCTTTTGGGGCTCCCAGCTGACATTCCATCACCTCGGCAGGTCGAGGAGATCGGCTTGGGATCCTGCCGTTGAGCTGGTTGGGATCGTTGGGGGTTCTACCTTCAAGACATGTGGAGATGGGAAGTGGTCCGGCCAGTCACTCCAGAGATGCCGATGCCCAGGGCTCCCAGCCGCAGCCAGATGTTCGCTTGCAGCGACGGGCGGATGTGGCGGAAACTTGGCTGGTCCCCTGATTCAGCAATCGTTGGGTTGATCGGAACATGACCACTTTGACAAACGCAGGCCTTTGTAGAAACTTCATTGCAAGTGATTAATGTGTTCAGCAGTTGGCACATACCACTATCAGCACCTGAATTTCAACACGGAAGCCCAACTACTGAGCTGGGTTCCAAAGAATGTTACTACGGGATTGCAAAACCCATATCACCAATATCTATACCTCATGTTGCATTTACAGTCAGTTTAAAGTATCAATTGTTAGGGGTTCGGTTCAGCCTTCAAATTTCAGGTGTGTCCATCATGCTGGTCCAAGGACAACCGATTGGATCGTCTCCATAGGTCTCCAAACCCTGAGAGCCATAAGCTGCGCAGTTGGCGCTGACCGCATGCTCGAAAAAAAAAACGAAACCACAACTTGTAGTCACGGTCATGAACATCATCATCACCACCATTATCATCATCGCCATCACCATCACCATCATCATCATCATCATCATCACCATTATCATCATCGCCATCACCATCACCATCATCATCATCATCATCACCATTATCATCATCGCCATCACCATCACCATCATCATCATCATCATCACCACCACCACCACTATCATCACCACCATAACTCTTACGAGTACCATGAATCTTGCTTCATTTTCCTTAACTCCGCTGTCTGGATCCGTTTCGGATCCATGATCTCTGCATGAAGGGGAGCCGCGGGATCTCGTGCCCCTCAGTATTTGGAGAGTTTGAACCTCAAGCCGCTTCGGTTTGCACTGGCTACATGCGTTTCTTAATTTTGCCTACCCTTCAAGCCAAAACACTAGTTCTAATGGAACAATGATTAACAGTACGGATGAGAATTGAATCAATGATGATGACTACAAGCAACTCTTACTTCATTTCATGCATCAAATGTTAAAAAATAACTTCGCCTGGACTCAAAGAGGATGTTGCTGCTCCTGCTTTTGCTACCCGGCAAACCACTAGTGAACCTACCACTACCACTTCGCAGTTTCACAATCTTTCACAGTGTTTCATGTTTTCACACGATTTCTAGATCGTGGTGTGTGCGTGTGCGCAAAGAGGGAACCAGGAGAACAATACACCACAGTGCAGCATTCTTAATATTTACGGTTCACACATTTATCCTTTAGATCTATTTCATTTATTTTAGCTCAATTTTGTTTTGGATCTACATTGTTTCATATATTTTGCATCTATATATATATGTATGTATATATATATATATACTGAATTGGTTTTACATAGTTTTACGGTGTATATATATATACATATTTTACACACAAAACTGACAATTTCACAATGTATATATATCAACCCCAGGACAGATTCAGAAACGAAATCCGTTGAAATCCAAGGAGCGCGGGCCAGCCCTGGAGCTTGCAAAGAAACGAGAAATATCATACTCATCTAAAATAGCGATAACTCATTATATTTCCATTATCCCATGATAATCCCTATCATAATCCTATGATCATTTGCCTTTCTATCACCCTTTTCTTTTTTTCCGTCCAGAAGAACCAGCCGCCAACGCCAATCACCGACGCGTGGCTCGTTGAGCTGGAAGGAGATGCCTTCGGCACCGGCAGGGACGAGTTCATAGCCCTCCTCCGCGGATGCCGGTTGCGCCCCGCACGGCCGGGTTTTTTTATGGGGAAAAATGGTGGGAATCTGGAGCTAAACATAGCTAAACTAGGCAGCCGGTTGACTCGGCGCCCTTGTAAGGGTGACGATTTTGAAATTCTGATTTTTGAGGCTAAGATACAAAATGCTGGTATTTGCAGAAGTCGTCAAAAATGTTTGCAACATGGACATTCATTTAGATTGGCAGGCGTGTGACTCAAGAGTGAAAATTTACGTTTCGCCTGCGCGGTGACTCGATTTTGCTCTTCAAGGGTGAAAAAATAAACATTAGAAATCTATGATTTTCAATCATCCGAATAATATCAAGGCGACATTCACTCTTCCAATTTTTTCCTCTTCTCGACGCTTCAGTGCCAGAGCGCTTGTGGCAACGCAGAAGCCACAGACTGCAACAAGGCAGCATTGTGACGCCATGTCCAGCTGTAGGCCCAAGTGTATCTTTTTTGTAAACTTGTTTTTTTTTTGTGGAGCAACGTGTTCCATAACGTCAGAGAAGTGCTTGTCAAGGACGTTAATACACCCCCCCACCCCCCTGATGATCATACGACAGCATGCGCAACGTGTGCATGTTCCGTAACGTAAGGGAAGTACTCGTCAAGGACGTTAATACACTCCCCGCACCCCCCCTGATGATCATACGACAGCATGTGCAACATGTTAAAGACGCCAAAAAATCAAATCCTATATATACCACCATTTCGGAAAGCCTCATTTTTGAAATTTGCAACCCTTCCAAGGGATCGTAAATGGCACATCTCAAAATTAACAACCCTTCCAAGGGCGACTGCCATACAGGGCAAGTATATTTATAATATAAATATGAGTAATTATATATATATTATATATATTATAATTATATATAGAGATCATATAGATTTGTGAAAGGTATTTGCGGAAGGAAGGATTGACAGTGTCTAATTTTACGCCGTGTTATCGTATCATATTTTCTGCACACAGGTCACCAGTTCGGTCGAAATACTGACAGACCTGAAATCACCCAAGCTGAGGCCCAAAGGCCCAAAGGGACATTCAATATCTCATTCATGGGTACAAGATGGTACAAGTCTGTAGAACATCCTGCATAACACTACTAAGATCTAGTGTCTTCTGTACCTGCGATCTGTATATGACTCTCTCCCGAAATTTCAAATAATAAATAACGAACTTGGAAAATCAATCCTGTGCTGCTTGGATCTGCAACTTTGGCTCCACTTTGCTAAACCATTGCATCCTACCATTCGACATCACTGGTAATCACCAGTAATGACCAGTGATCACTAACAATAACCCCGGGGTTCCGCGCAATCACTTTTCGCTATTTCAAAGTCTCTGGGGTTTGCAGACGTCACAAGCGTATCACACGATACGAATCTGATAATCTATGTCTGCACGACAGGTTGCGCTCACGTCACCCTGGAGGCATATCGGTCATTGCTGCTTTAGATCCTCAAAAATGGATGACATCGGACGAAAAAAAAAACATACCAAAACTAAACCAGACTGAATCATACCTTAAAACGAGCCTCATGACTACTGTCTTGGAAAAACATAGAAATACAGTAGGTTGCAGTGTCAGGCAGCGCTGAGTACAAGACACTGTGAAAGGCACTGTCAGCTTCCACACAGCAGCAAACGAAGAGCCCCAACTTGTATTTGCTCACGGAAGTTACGATGTGGAATTATATGAAATCACATTTATGTCCAAATATATTATGTATGCAGATGATGCTCTCACAGCACCTTGTTTTATATCATATCGATTTCTGATCCACTCAGGCCATCGGCCAGCTCTTGTGCTGCGTGTTGCGCACCTCCGGAAGTGGGCGCAACCATCCATGGGGAGGAAAAAGGGAACAACCGGAATGTGGTAGAAGTGTGACATAGCTATAATATACTAGTAAAACATACTATGTTATAATATACTCGAATACACTACAATATACCAACATATACTAGATTATACTATATATAGATATATATAGTATACTATAACATTGGAAGGGACATATGTGAGAAGAAAACAATCGGGGGAGAACAAATGTATTCTCGTTCCCAGCAAATCAGGAAGGAAAACATGGATTAGAAAATATTCGAAGATGCTTTCCTACCGGAAATGCCAGATCAGTGGGGTACAGTAAATTGAATAGAAACTATGGCAGAGGTTCCTCTGTGTCTTTGGTCACATGCAACGCCAGCCATGCCAGCCATGCTTGGATGGAACAACATGTTCACAAGACCATTCAAATCTTAGATAATTTATAGTCCTATATTTTGAACAATCAGACGCACATATATTATGATAGTAATTCTTGTTGATGAACTTCCACCATATTATCGAACATATTTAAGTAACACAATAATACTCTGATATTGATTTATATTGTATATAATCAATCATATAAATAGTATGATATATAATCAATCTTCCATTATATAACCATCATATTTATGATCGTTTCCATAACACAATTCCGTATATATTTATATATAGAGAGATATAATCCACTTCCATGTCCATTCTTGACAATCAAACATTGGGGACGATCCAATCTGGGTTGCCTCGCCAATGGCTGATTTTTGATGACTTGATATTCACTACAACAATTTACCCGAAAAGTGAGTTGACATTAGCTATAGAATTTCCACTATAGATTTTTGATGATCATGCTGAGGGTTTTACCATGGGAATTCCAGCAACATTTTGGTAAACTACTTCGTCAGGGTACACCAGCCACAGCCAACGTCCAGCTGAGTGACTTCATGTTCAAGCTCAAACAACTTTTCTCCAGTAGACACATCCTGGGCAACACGGGAACATCAGCAGTTTTCGGCAATGATCACGGTACAGCGACTGGGAAAACTGGTTACATGGTCGACTTTTCCATGGCAAACTGACCATCAGCTTCCTTTCAGGCCAGAGATTTCCACCAAAATTGTTCTCAGAGAACTTGGGGGAATTGCTGAGAACTACTGGACACTACTAGGAATTATGATTGGGAATTGCTGGGAATTACCGAGATCTTTAATATATACCGATGTAGCTATACAATAATGTGTATATATAAATACCCTCTGGTAATTTAACATAACTATGGAAAATCACCATTTTTAATGGGAAAATCCACTATAAATGGTCATTTTCAATAGCCATGTTAGTCATTACCAGAGGGTAAATATGTTATGGATAAAATACTGTATCATCCCATCACCAGGTCACCACCACATCTTTGAAGCGAAAGCAGCTGTAGTGCAAGGCCTCCGTTGCGCGATCGCAAGACACCAAGTTCCCAACCAAGATCAGAGCCAAAAAGGAGGAAGTATAAGTTTGGAACTACCCTCTGGTAGTTCCAAACAGTTTGCGAACTGGAAAATGGACCATAGTTAAATAGTTGATTTACCCATTTTCATAGCATGGTGGATCTTTCCAGTTCGTTATGTAAACGTTTACCAGAGGGTACTACTAGTGCTGTGGCGGCGCCTCTTCCAGGGTGGTGGACTTGTCCAAATGAACGAAGCGAGGATTCACCCAAATCAGCCCTGGATGGCAGTTCAAAATAGGACACATGGAAAAATGAGTATAAACCAATGCTAAACCATGAGATATCATGGGATTCTGGGGGTAACCAATTTTCAGACTTAAACACATAATTCTTTGGCCACAGTGAGTCATCTTAGTTTGAAATCCTTGGATCGACCATCTTCAAATGAATAAGCTGTGCTGCCATACGAACAAATCATGGACGGAGAATATTCACCATGCTCTAACAGACTGCAACATACTACTATATAGATCTATATAGCTATATCTCCGATATTCTGCCAAACTGAACCAACAGCTGCATGCACCTAGTGCTCAAACAAGTGCCGCCAAAATGGATTCTGTACTCACACAATTTCACATCGCTACTCCTGAGTTTCCCAAACCCCAAAGGTGAACTTTTTGTGAGTCGACAGCTGGGACATTTATTCGTCAACCCCTAATCCCATGTCGATCCAAGTTCAGGGAATTACCACGAATTACCTACAATTTATGGTACCCATTGAAGATACTGGTCATACAAAAAACGATGGAACACATCACCCATGTCTATATATTTTTACGAGGTACCCTCTGGTAATGACTAACATAGCTATGGAAAGATCCACCATTTTTAATGGGAAAATCCACTACAAATGGCCATGTTCAATAGCTATGTTAGTCATTACCAGATGATACCCTCTGGTAAATTAACATAGACCCTGGCAGATAGGGGTTGAAAGACTAGTTTCCATTAGAAATGGATGATTTTCAGGGTCTATGTTTATTTACCAAAGGGTACCAGATGATAAATCAACCCATCAATGGCCATTTTCAACAGCAAAACCGTGGCCTCGGTCCAGGAGCCGTTGGAAGCATCCTTCAAAGTCCGCCACGTAGATGGCCATGTGCTCACCCAACCTGAAAGCTCCATGGCCAGAAACAGAAATCCCACGAAATCACCAATACTACGTGGTTATATTAGGTTATAGTATGTATATATATATATATATATCATACATCATATAGTGATATGTATATATATATATATAATACACATACACTATATACATATATCCCATGGAATCGAATGAGACATCTGAGAATCTAAATGATAACTGATACATCAATGAAACCCTTCGGCCCTTCGGAAACGCGTCTTTTTTCGCCCCCAACAGGTCATGGGCAATGGATGAAAATGGGTGGTTACTACTAGGTACCCCAATGACAAACCCATTTAAGGCCGATCTCCAGTTCACATGATATACCCTCTGGTTATGACTAACATAGCCATGGTATAGATGACCCTAATCGAAATAGATGGTTTACCTGTTAAATAACCAGAGGGTAACCATTTCAATCAACTTTGGGACCCTGGAATTCTTTCCGTATGTGAAGACGCTACATACGTGACGTGATTTCACGACCAGTGAGGATATTTTTGTCTGGATGATCCATGATGATCCCCCGCCAGGACACTCCGCACCAGTGGAACCTTCCACCTCCTGGCCGTGGCGCAGATCGGTGGTTTAGATCAACTTGGCATCTCCGGCCTTCCAACATCCCTCTGTTCGGCTGTTTGAAACTACTGGAGCTTGCAAGCTGAAAAAACAAATGATCATCCCAGCTAGAGGATTTCTGATGAGTTTTCCATCCATATTTCCACACATTTCAAGAATTTTGGTCCTTGCTCTCCCAAAAACACGGCCCCACCTGAAAACGCAGGTTCTGCTGCAGCTCAGGGCCGGCCCGCACACCACAGTCCCCACTGGTAGCTAGTTGGCAGCCCAGCACCTGGTCAATGGATGACCAAACATGACCGGTGGTGACCCAAAAGGTGACCCTACAAAGACTGCGTAAGATCTGTGTATGTTAGTAAATGTTAGTAGTTAGTAACTCTTAGTAAACATCTAATTGTAGATGACAATTAATATTATTAATATGTCAGTGAAATTGTTGTACATGTCGCAAAATCTTCACTTTCTATATGTTGACTGCATTGATTGCTGATCTCAGGCGCCTCCTTGTAGAACTGGGCGGCTCTCTCTGCAGTGCCCACTGGGACCTGGCATTAAAAAATCCGCCATTGCGCCACAGCTGGGACGCATGTATTATGGCCATGAGTCATTGAAGTTCAATTCAATGAATCTATGATCTCTTCAGATATCTTCAGATATCTCTTCAGATATGCAGTAAATAAACCATCAATAAACCCAGCAATTTCAATCCGCGCTGATTCTACCGATACAGCTGGCTTAGTTGACACCACGCAAATCCCGGAGACCTGGACCACCCTGGACCCTGGACCCTGGACCCTCGATCAGTTCTCCACATATCCCATGATTAAATCACCACCGTTTTAAGGGAGGACGTACCCAAACTGCAAACTACATTGAAAAATGTGTTTTTAAGGGGGGCCTTGAACATGTAAGCTTACATTGTGAGGGTATTTTGAAGACCCTCCCCACAAAAACGACACCTCGGGGACGTTCAGCGACCAATTTTACATTTAAGGGTGGGTCCCAAAAAATGTATCTTACATTTTGGTATGGTCCCCGTGAAAAGTAGCCTTAAAGGGGTGGTGATATTATATATCACATTCGCATATTACGAACATTCCCATATGATATTCATGGAATTTACAGGGACTCCCAATGATGGTACCTCTATTCCTATAAGCTTCCCATCCGTTCTTGGGCTTCTTATTTTGATGTCCCAATCTAATTCCATCAATTATTGCCATATCAAGATATATTTTTCAAGTATATTAAGTATATAACGGTACATTCCCATCATATTCCCACCCAAAAAACCTCAAAAAAATCTCCAGTGTTGCAGTACCCATCTCCACCTCCAGGGTCAAGGTATCCATCCCCACGCAGTGGCTTCCTTCGCTCCCCGGCCGCGACCGTTCGCCATCGCGGCCCAGCGCCAGCGCCAGCGCGGTGGAGGCCACGTGGAGCCGGAAGCGGTTGCCGTAGGGGCCACGGACATGGAGCTCCTGTGCTGCCATGGTTATGATGGGATTAATATAACCATCATATAACCATCATATAACCATCATATAACCATCATATAACCATCATATAACCATCATATAACCATCATATAACCATCATCATTGTATGGTAATGATTATACTACGAAATTGTGGTTGATATAATCATCAGGCAAACTATATAATTACATCTTTGATATGTCATAATTCTATATTATTCTTATACTTAGTTTGAGATCATAAGTTAATGTCGTTAGATATTATTGGATATTACTGTTCCTATGATGACTACACCAACTATGATGATGATGATGATGATGATGCATTATCATTGTTTTTGCTATTCGGGGGAAAACAGGGGAAATTATATGACATACACTCATACATGGAATAATTCATGTATGTTATATATGGCATTGGTATATGAATAGCTAGGGAATTATATAGAAAGATAAAAATAGATAAAATAAGTCTTCCTATTTGGAGATATTTAGGAGGCATGATACCCGTCTGATGTTTTATGGTCATACCCCAACAGAAAGAACGGGTGGGGCTATGCGTTTTCCAAAGAAGCTGATGTAACGTCAATGTTTCCAAAATATCATTGGGGCAGTGGCGGGGTTGCGATGTTGATTTTGTGCCCCGTATGAGATTCATGAGAGACCTCAAAACCGGTCATTAAAGTGGGTACATCATAAAAAATCAGATGCAAAAAAAAAACAAATGAACTAACTGGTCATGTCTATTCATTTTCTAGTATATCAAATCATCCAAGTTTTGTAGACAAAAAACAAAACTTTCGCCCATCTTCCAATGGTAGCTTCACCCTGGCGTCGTCCTCCTGGGACTCCTCCCAGGGACCCACTTCCAGTTGAGAATCCCTGAAATGCTCCTGCAGACGACGTTGGAAACGGATGGAAACGGGGGATGAGGTCAGCATCATGGTTTTTTTACAGCTGGCACCTGCTAAATTTCATAAATCACTTAAATAAGATACAGACTTGTATATAAGAAATCCTGGCATGCACATATTTACAGAAACACTGATTATTGCATTCCTGGTTGGGATGAAGTTTGACTGCAATGAAAATCATCACCGAAATTAAAGATAGATCAAAACCATCGAAGAGGTAGAGCCAACCTTCCTTTTTTTTTCCCCTGCTCGACGCACCTCGAGTTAGGTGCAGCCAGTCTGTTCGCTATGTTTTGTGGGATTGTGTCACCTATATCCCTCACACAGGTGACTGGC
>Ga0126342_10014977_pt1 | contig 13631 bp, 9 predicted proteins | sample Cyp1metagenome_FD_92528 | JGI IMG/M metagenome (GOLD analysis project Ga0126342, IMG submission 92528) | Coral microbial communities from Lord Howe Island, Old Settlement Bay, Australia - Cyphastrea 1 metagenome | ecosystem: Host-associated > Invertebrates > Cnidaria > Coral ...
CTTCTTACTCTTTCTCTTCTACCCTTCTTTCTTCTAATCTTTCTCTTCTCTCTGCCTCTTCCCTGCTCTGCTTTTCATCTGTCCATATTGTCGGAAGTTTGACTTCTAAACTTCCTTCGATCATGTCACAATGTGTATTATTCAAGAAAGTTCAGGAGAGAAACTTCCAAGTTACAGACAAATGAAATCAGCTGATCAGTCAAGTCCCTGCAACGCTGCAACGTTCACTAATTCCATAACTCATTCGCAACACCGCTAACCAAATCCCTAGCTCATTGCATAAGTCAGTAATTCCGAAACGCGCAAAAAACAACACAGGTTTGGCCTGTCCACACGCTGAGATATCTCTTGTAAAGCAGATGTAAGGACAGAAGTATGCGAAACACTTTTTTCCAGATTTCATGGCTCTTCCTGCTCAAGGGGAATGTGTTTTCATGGGTTTGAACATCTGTCAGCAAAAAGGCAAAAGTGAGGCGCCACCAGCGCTGCGTCAGCCCCAAGCACTGGAAGTGCTGACTAGACTGTTGGCAAGCTGCGTTTTGGAACAATTAGAGGGTGGAGCAAGCGAAAGCCAGAGCTGAAGGGGAAGCACAAGGGCGCTTGTTGAAGGGTGAAGGCGCTCGGAAGGTGGGAAAACGAAGGTCACGTGCGGCGACGAATTCTCATCTACAAACTTGTCATCCACGCTTTCACCCGTTGCAATCAACAGCCCATTTCCCTTCCACAGCGTCGCACACTTCGCGCCTCTTTGCGCAGCAGCAGACCGGCAACAAAGGCAACACAGGCAACAAAGGCAATAAGAATCTTATCGTCCCCTTGATAACACATGTAAGCCTTCGCCCGCCTCTATGGACACTTACCCCCCTGCCTTGCTGCAAGCTCAGGTGGCCCCTCGGATACAACGACCGACACAATCCCGCACACCCCCCTCTACTCACCTTGCTCACAAATACACACTTTCAGCCTGCCTTATAATCGGCTTTCGCAAGAAAGAAACTGCACTTACACTGCATGCTTGAAGCGCGTGGGACGATGCGTTCCGGAAATCTGTCGAGCTGTGCTTGCATTTCGCGCAATTTGAACCTCACTGCAACCTGCCTTGAAGTAGCATTGAAAAAGCCAGAACTACAAAAGGGGCGTGAGTGATTGAAAGCCGAGTTGAACTGACCGTGCCAAGGGTGAGCCAGGTTGCTACAATGTGCTTCATTTTTGATTTTTCCCATTGTGGCGCAGAACGTTCATTCGGTCCCGTTTGTACCATTCGTCATTCGTTCCATTCCCTCGTCCAAGCCTTCTATTCATTCTACTCTCTCAGTTCCTTTATCTCTTCATTTAGTCATAGATGCGCTGCACAGCTTCTTTTTATTGGCTGCTTGTTCCTTGTGGCCAACCGTACTCAACTTCGAACAGCTGTCGCCGGCTGCACAATTTCCCTTCCCGCTCGGGGTGCGGGCAGTGCACGTCACGAAGCGACTGGAATAATTTCATGCATACAACATCATACAAAACCCAAAACATTACAATTATATAGTACCATGGACCATGGCATTCATGACGCCTCATGTTTGAATCAATATAGAGTGTAAAAAATCAGAAACTCCTGCAAAGGACTTTTGGACATCATGGCAAAACCGATCATTCAGATTAGCCACCTGGCATGTACCACCATGGGCAATATTCTGCTTTGATCTCCTCAGTCACTTCAGTTCCAGGAGGCACTGGCATTTCGTGCTGAAGGTGCTGAAGCTCATCCATTCGCAAACCCAGGTGATCCAGCAGCTTCCTCAAAGATTGGTCATTGCGCTGTACTTTTACACCGGAGATTGCCCTTGGTTGCTGGTGCTACTTCCATCTACTTCCAGTGAAAATGATGACCGTTTGGGATTTGGATCCCGAAAGAGCAGGAACGACGCAACAGAAGATAGACTGCCACGTTTGGTCAAGGCCAACCTTGATTCTTGCTTTGTGGCTTTGTGATTTACTTGCTCAATCTTTGCAACTGGGAAGCATCTCGCTATACATCGCCGACAAGAACCACCTTCCAGTGTGGCCGTTGCCGTGGGCCACAACTGGCATTTCACCGGTGAAGCGATTCCGCAGCCGTGGCGCCGAAGTCGCATCCAAAGTGGAATCCCACTGGGGCTGCTCCTCTAAGAAGCCAACAGGACTTATGAGAATCAAAACCATGGGCTGTCTATGGGCTGTCTATGGGCTGTCTATGGGCTGTCCATTGGCTGTCCAGGCCTCATACATGCACTGAAATACACGGCAATCGGTATCCAAGAGCAGTGGGAAGGCCCGGCCCTGCCCAGCCCGTGCAATCAAGAAGTCGTGGAGGCGCACCTCCAGTAACCGGGAACACATCGGTGCCAGGGCTGAGTCTCTGTGAGGGGAACACAGGAGAGACACTGAGAGACATACCGCCAAGCCAGGGGTCCAAAGAGGTCGATAGATACTCGGATAGATCGGATAGATGTCAAATGATGTCAATAGAGTGCTCTTTGTTTCAAGGGATGCTACACAGCTGCATAAAGAACTCTGCAGGACTCTGTCGTGATGGATCCACCGTAAGCCAACAAGGCCAACAAGACCACGGTACCAGAGGTCCAACCTGATCGTTCTCTTCGGCTGGCAACGCTGTCCCGCTCTCCTGCAATCATTCGCAATGTGTAGCTATATACTGCAAAATATAGGCTGGCATTTCTTTTGATCGCTGATGATTGTTTCAGCACATCACACACACACACACCTCAATTTTCCTGTGATGCATAGCAGAGCTGGTGTACCCAACTTCCCCCCATAGGAAGTCCGTGTCATGGACCAAGGCATTGAGAAGTTCCAGCATCACCTCTCCATGAATGAAACTGAATGTGTTGGTTTCTCGTTCCGACCCCCGCAATATCCCACAACTCCCCAAGTCAAGGAAACTGCGGAACACAATTGCACGCTGCAATCTGATAAGAGTATAGCCATGTGTGACTTTGCTGTGTTGCCTCGACATTTCGTGTTTAGAACTCGAAAGAAACATAGAGAAACTAGTCCTCTACCAAACTCTACCTGTCAAGGGAAATTCACCAAGGCAGCATGCTGTACTGCAAATTCCTGTAGATCATACAAACACAACAACATGCCATAGCGTCACGTCAGCTAGAACATAGTGTTACATTAAATTAATTGAAATTACATGCATAACATAACGTTGATGCCTAAAGTCACAACAGGTACCACAAAGTAATGTGAGGCGATGACCACATCGTAGCATCATGACCCTGTTGCAGCGTGGAAGATTTCGACACACTACACGACATACCCTAAGCCGCACAGGGGCGACATGACAATATGCGCTAGTACGAAACATGGCATTCCATATATACACTATATACACTATATACAGTGCATGACATGAGGTGGTATATCAATGTATATCATATGTATGAATGCATGCAAGTGTGAATAAATACAAACCGTGCACAAACTGGAGGCGCATAGGGAATGCAGGCATGAAAACTGGGCTGTTTGTTTGATTCTATCACTATCTAGTTTAGTCAAGAGAGTGGTTGTGAAGTCTTACTAGTTTCTTGATGGAGTAGTTCATTGAATGGTTTGAGCACCCCCTGACTGATGGAATGAAAGAGCGACTAGTTGAGGAAAGTTTGAGTTTTGATCAAGATAGTGAGTAAACACTTCTGTCGGTGAGTAAGCTCTGCTAGGATGTGGCATCAGCAAACCAACACGCAACGAAAGAACCAATGCAGCAAGGTAGCTGTCCTTTGCGCCTCCATTACCACTCAGTACTACAGCGCACTATGATGTTTTCAGTTGCAGTACAATACACACAATACACTGTATTCAATACACCACAACATGTCGCGCTACAAGCAATTTTCACCGCATATAGACAGGATGGCAAAGTACAAGGCCCTACGACATCCTACGACAACATACCATGGACTCCACCAATCCGTAGATAAAGGAACTGTCTGCCAGAATACCCTCCCAATTTCAACTTTCAAATACTGTATGCGTTCCGTTCTAAAGCAGGACCTTGGTAGACCTTGGCGGACGGCTAGACCACAAAGATCCACCCAGCGCAATGACAAAGCATGTTAAAGCACTATCATAACCTTGACCACGCGCGCCCAAAACACCTCATGAAAACCTTTCATTCCAGAGCGCTGGCCAAACCCAACCAGAATACGAGCTCCACTTTGCACATGCAAACATGCGCCAGGGCCATCACTTTGATCATCCTACCATTTCCAGTACTCTTCCAGGGACAGTACAGGGCAAGCTTTCAGTAGCTTCAGTACATTTACGGCGTCGAAACACTGCAGGACGGTGATATTTTTTCATGAAGGTACAGTAAGCATGTGGTGAGTTGGGAATCTGTGAGTTAGATTGCAAGTTCCATCTACTACAGCGGGTGTGCAAGGAGAGACTCTCGGAGAGACTTCCTGTGTGTGAGTTGGTGAGTTTTTGAGTCATGAGTGAGCGGCTGAGCGAGTCAACAAATCATCTCAGTCAAGACTTTCAAGACTTTCTATGTAAAACTTCCGAAACGTCCCAAACTTCCTGAAACGGTGAAGCAAAGGCTGTGTGCGTGCCTGCAGTGGGCCCACCAAGCCGCCGGAGTTTGGATATCTCCAAGGGGTGTGACCATCAGGATAGAGCTCCTCAATCTGCCTGATGCAACTTGATGCAACTCTCAATCTTGCCCACTCTGCATCGTTCTGCAACAATCAATTTGAATCAATACCCCATGATACGCTTTGTTTTCCAAGAAAGTTTTGCTTCTGGAAAGACTTCTCTGAGGACCCTCGCTCATACGAACAATCAGAACTCTGGAATACAACAAGGCTTGATGGCAGCACCAATGGAGGCAAGCCCAAGAAAGCGGAAAGCAAAGCAGGCAGGGCGGAATCCATTTCTTACACGGTTGCTCTGCTATCAATGCTTTCCGAGTTGCGCCACCAGGAAGTGATTCGGGCCACAAACTCTCTCTGCCCCGCAAAGGATGCTGTTCTTGGTAGGAGCTCAGCGGTGCATCAAGATATCGGTGCTGTTAAACGAGTTCAAAGGCATCGCTAGGTCAGCAAATTATCAAGATCATAGAATCATATAGAATCTATCATACCACTCCGACTCTGTAAGCATGTCAAAGTATGTACACAGCAACCAACTAGTAGGATTGCATCTATGTATTTACACAACCGCAGTACATAGATTATGGAGATGATTAAAGGTGATCAAAGATGTATGCTCTTAGACTCTTAGGTTTGGTCTGGAGCCTTCGCTCTGTTCTGGCGTAGTGCCCACAAAACACAGGTTCACTGCTGAGAGGCTAAGTGATGCCGAGGTTCTGAAGGCAGCTGAGACATTTTGCGCAGCAGCTCTTCGGAGGATCCCAAGATCACCTCCCAAAGGCGCGTCATGGCGCATTGCAGGAAAGCTGTACTCGCATGCTGTGATATGCTTTGTCAGAACTTTGTCGGCTTTGTGCACAAGATCTCCCTCATCATCGTTTGCTTCCAGATTTGCAAGCACGTGATTCAAAGGAAAGCAATTTCAATCACAGTTCTAAGTGCACACTTCATTCCAACATGTGAGGCCTGCAATCTTAGGAATTGCTCTCACCCTCTCTTGCTCTTTTTAGCGGCTGTGTAATTGTTACTACTCAAGTACCTCTAGAGCAAACACAACAAATACAAAAAGGCTATTCGTGCATGTGACAGTATCCCAGGCGTCAAGAAGCATCACCAACTGCTCCGGTGGCAACGTCCTTTGCAGGTGGTGTGGCAAACGACGGCAAAAATTGCAAACATCTGTCTAAGGTCAATTCCCTTGAGTGTGCTCACAAGAAGCACGCACTTCCAACTTAGACAGGTTGAATGGACTGGCTCCCGGTGATTGAAGTATTTTCAGTGGGTCGAGAACAGTGCCTATGTTTCCTAAGATCATCTTCTGAATGCATTCAGCACCAGTCTCCGAGCTTTAAACTTTGCTGCATAACAGGTAGGCTGAACTCATTCTCGTCTGCCCTGAGTCAGGAATATTTTTGGGCTGGGCATCTATGCCATCTATGCCACCCATGCTCGGGTTCAGGGGCTTAGTCGGGCTTAGTTCAACTCCCTACCTCGCTCAAGTCCAAGCAGCTGCCGCAGCTCCTGTAATCTTCGCTCATAAGCCAGAAACCTCAAACTGACTGAAACCTTTGTCACGATTTGGTTGGACTTCAGGATCCTTCTCTGGAAAGAAGATTTGAAAGTGGCAAAGGCACCAACAGTAGTGCAGTGACCTCTCAATCTGCACAAGAAGGCAAGAAGTTGTCTTTGAATTGTATTATATTTATATTACTGATTATTACTGCTTTTCAAATGTACATCATATTCACAGGTCGCGCGCGCGATCAACATTGCAAAGAGATTCACAGAAATAATACGGCAAGGCGCTTAGTGGCAAAGCCGCACCAAGGTTCTCCGAGTCCAACCGTGTGGAAACGAAACCCTTGGACACAAGGCAAAGAAAGTCTTGAGGCAACAAGGACTCTCTGAATTTGCAGCAACCTTTTATGGAGGTTCTGAAAAATGTTTGAAAATCAACTCCTGTTGCCTGTCTTTTCGAGCTTCAGTGGAGGTGAGGCCTGTAAACGAGAGAAATCGTACTGGTTCTGTCCAGCATCCGTTGCGTGAGGCACTCCGTTGTAAAATTGCGGTTTCTTGACGATACTCAGTGGCACAAGCCAACACATGCACGGCATGCCCTCGCCGGGTTATGCAGCTACGTGCGTTGGCACGGTGTCGTGCTTGAAGACGGCTGCGTGTTCGTTCTGCTCGCCAAGGCCCCAATCGCATTTCCAAGAAGCACTGGCTCGTCTTGAAGAAAACAACAGCAGAAAACAATGCATACCATGGGCGCTGGCTTCTTGACATCAGCTTAAAAGTAATAACTATGATGATTCTGATGATGATATCTACACTTCCAGCAGCTAAGTCAGTCATTCACATCTGACAAGGAAGGAGGGTCTAAGTCCTTATGCAGAATCTGCTAGAGTCTTTCCATTCCTTCAGATGTTCGGAAATCCGTAGCTTTGTGTGTGAAAGCGTGTCACTATTCTATCAAATGTTCTATCTATAGCCTTTCCTGCTGACGCAACCCCCTGTGCACTGCCTGTGTTTAGGCTCAGTTCCTGAGATTATCTTTCTAAACACAGACTTCCAGAGATTGCTATTTGGATGCATTTTGCATGTAATAAATTCGATTCACGATATATGAGCATATTTATTCATAAAAAGCATTGAAAGCTGCAATGGCGGAACGGGTGTAGGTCAATGAAGCATCAAGGCCATGAGCACGCACGCTGCAAGCTTGTCGCAGACCAGGATGCAAAGGTGTGAAATTCTCTGAGGGGAACGAAAGCTGAGATTTGTTGCAGGACTATACAGAAGCAATCACGACCATACAGGCCGTACGCCACCACAACAACATGCATATTCTGCATATGCAACACGCAATGCTGACCCCAAGCTCCCAACGGCCTTACCCCTCACCCTGGCCCTCCCCTGGCCCAGCCTGTTTCAGCCGCTCAGTCTTCCTCATCTTCTCCTCGGGCCGTGGCAGTGAGACAAAGGCCATAGCTTTCTTCGCGGTAGCCCGGTAGCTTGCTATGCTCAGCTGGCCTTGCCCAGACTCTACTCTACCCTACCTAGCTAACTACGCCTAACATCTTTCAACATCTTTCAACATCCGTCAACTGGCACTGGCTGCCAGTCATCTCAGACTCAGGTCAGAGATTGTCAGGGTCATCCTAGGCGACCTAGACTGGCTTCAAGGTTTTCTGGGTTTATATTCAGCAGTGTGGTCAGCCTGAGGAGACTAATGATTATGTTTCGTTTAGATTTGTTGGCAATTTCAAGAGAAACGGCTCATTGCCCGTCCTGTTGCAATGTTTCCAGGCTGCTGCGATTGCGCGCCTGTACGCAGCACCGATCCCAATCTCAGTGCACAACTACAAAAGCCCTTCCCATTGCATCGTAAAAGGTCTTGGCTGCAGCTCCAAAGAAAAAGACGAAAGCTTTAAAAGTGATCAGGGTTTGTGAAGCACATGCAACGGTTGTTCACCGCAAATTGGTCTCTTCCGGCTCCGAGATCGTCATTGAGGTCTCAGGACTAGCTTCTGTTCCGAACCTTCACCAGATTCAGCTGACTTGTACTTTCTTGGACCTAGCAGCAGCGTGGACAAGAGCTGCGACAGCAAACCGATACTCTGTGAATCCCGTGCTTTGGCTCCCAACACTATGGAGGCCATGATTTCTTGAAACTCACAAATACAGTACCTGTTAGTAGCTACAGAGTAACTACATGCCCGTTGTTCAGATACAGTAGTAGTTTCAATGCAATTTCGCAAGTTTTCCTGCCTCTCTGTCGCTTCTTGCAAGTTTCTCCTCAAGAACTTCCGGCAGTTGTGTGTGTGCCTGTGTGAAATTATTCTGCACTTTCTTAACCATTGCAGCAAGGAACAAGGGCCCTGCTTACTCTTCCATGGATGTCCATCACATGTACTCAGAATGCTTCAATGGAAGCATGGCGCCTGCAAGCATATGAGTTCAGTTTCCAGTTCCTGGCAGAAAGTGTTTGTCGCGCTAGGACCAAACCGTCTGGAAACGCATTCTGCAGAAACATGTTTCACAATTTGTTTATCCAATTACTGGACCACCGCAATTTCCAAAATTCATCATCCGGGAGTAAAGTTGTAAATTTGACTACACATGTTTTTTTTTCATATTATCATTCTAATCATTTCTAATCTATACTAATCTAATCTATTCCAGCAAGTAGATAGATTTCAAAAGCACCCCCGCCTCGGTCCGCGAACGCAACTGCTCAGATTTTTGGTGAAGGCCTCAGACTTAAACAGCGGTCGCCACACCATCCTACAAGAATCGTACACCTAAGAAGAAAAAAATAACACCGGCAAGAGGCCGCAAGCAGTGTGGGGGGTAGGAAGTCAATGTGCCAGAGACAAGCAACAGCAGCTATGGCACAGGAACAGGTCAGGCTAGACATTAACGCAACTGCAGCAGCAGGACCTATAGATCAATACAGAGGAGCTCACACAATCTTCAGACGAGAACTTCCTACGAGCATCCCACAAAAACTTGCAGACAACCACCAACGAAGAGCATCTTCAAGATCTTAATGCGAAGACCTCGCGAGGATGGTTTCAACAAGACCTCCAGAAGGTCTTCTGACAAGGACCTGTACAAGTCAAGGATGAAGTAGAGAGGACGTCACCGGGATCTCCAGAAGAGCTTCTGCTTACAAGATCGTGCAAGGACCTAGTAGGGAGGAACCAAGATCTCCAGAAAAAACAACTTCAAAACATGCACGAGCCTGCGCAGCCGAAATGCACATGGACATGCCACAAGAGCAATTTTATGCGAGAATTTACAAGGAAAATGACGCACCCCAAGACCGCGACAACTGTTTTGTGCGAGCCCTGCGAAATCGAAATGAACTTTGGACATTGCAGAAGAGCCATAAAATACGGGAATTCTCAAGGAAAATGCCGCGCCCAAAGATAAAGCAAAACTCGCGCGGCAGACTTTGTGCGAGCCCGCGCAGTCGAAATGCACACGGACATGTCACAAGAGCCATTCCACGCGAGAATTTACAGGAAAACTGCCGGAGGCCAGCTGGAGCACCCTGATCAAGCACCAGAGCACCCTGATTAAGCACCGGCCTTAAGGGCAGGGTCGGATTGGGGTCGTTGAATCGGAATCTAGATGGGTCGGATCGGCGCGGCTGGATCGGAATCTACATGGGTTGGATCGGGACGGTATAGATGGCAACCTTGCGAACTACCCCAACCGTCCTGAACCGTCCCTAAAGAAACCTTTAAAAAAACCTAAAGAAACTTTAAAGAACCCCCCCAAAAAAAAACTAAAGAAACACCAAAGAAAACCTTAAAGAATCCCTAAAGAAACCTTAAAAGAAACAGAAACCCTCATCCCGACCATCTCGACCATCTAGACCATCTCGACCATCTCGACCATCTCGACCATCTCGACCATCTCGACCACCTCGACCATCTCGACCATCCCGACCATCTCGACCATCTCGACCATCTCGACCATCGAGATATCTCGACCATCTCGACCATCTCGGCCATCTCGACCATCTCGACCATCCCGATCCCGACCAGCCCGACCATCCCGACCATCCTGACCATCCCGACCGTCCTGACCATGTATCCACGATGTTGATCTAGGATCGTCTTTGACGCTGATTCTGCGATGCTGATCCGGACCTTGGCATGTTACTTCAGGACGCCGCCCTGTGACACTGATGCGACTCGATGGTTTCTGATATGGAATTTTCTCCCGGCCTTAACCCCTACCGTAAGAACCCCTCAGTGTGAACACACTGTTTGGTGAATTACTGTAAGCAAAATTACACAAATTCTATTTAAAAAGTAATGCGCAATTCTTTTCCCCAAAGGGTGTGTCCACACTTGAGGGGTTCTTACGGTAGCTGCAAAGGCCGGTGCTTGATCAGGGTGCGCGCTCTGGGTGTGGGCCTTTTTCCCGGAAATTTCCGTGCAAAGTGGCTCTTCTAAAAACTTGACATGCATTTCGACTGCGCAGGCTCGCAAACAGTGTGGTCCTAGCTTCTGGTCCGCAACATTTTTCATGTCAATTTCAGTCTCAAGTTCCTCTTGTGAAATGTTGAAGTGCATTTCGACTGCGCAGGCCCGCATCATTATCATCATCATCATCATCACCACCATCACCATCATCGTCATCATCATCGTCACCATCATCACCATCATCATCACCATCATCACCATCATCACCATCGTCAGCATCACCGTGTTTTTCTCCGTCTTGTCCTGTGTTGTCGCGTTTTGCACTTTCGCATCTGTTTTGTTTCGGCTTCTAGTGTCTCCGCGCAACTGTGCCAGGTCACAACTGTCAAGTCAACATGGGAATCAATTCAACGAAAAGTACGCACGTATGCACAGAGTTCTTTGAGCGGTGTCAGTGAACAGGTATACACACTTGCAGCTCTAGCATACGTAGCAACGTTATGTTCTGCTCTAGTTGATTACACACAACCTACATGTACCAAGAACAGACGCATGCACATCGACCAAACAATACCCAAACCTTCTGTGTTTTTCGGCTTCTATTGCTTAGACTGACACGGTCTTGCTTTCCGATTCGCCTCTTCTTTTGCAGCCATAGCAGCTGAACTCGTGTCGGTGTAGTTGGAATGTGCCCCTGCGGCTTTGCGAGAAGAGCTAAAGCATCTGGGCCCTGGCCGCCTAACAGGCCCTGCGGTTGCGCGCTCCGTTGTTGATCGTTGCCCTGGCACCCTTATCACTGACCGCAACCCGCTGTCCGCAGTTAAAACAAGTTGTCTGCAGATGCCCGCAGTTGCTGCTGTTTCTGGGGGTAAAGACATGCTGCCATATGTGAAATGTTCTCAAGTGTATGATTTCAAAGACGGTTCAGCCTGTCCCGACATTGTCAGCGTCAAACTACAATGGCAGAGACCTGTTCATGTCCTATCATCATCCTCACCATCATCATCAACATTGAAATACACTTCTCCCACACTGTTTGGGGCCTCTTGCCGGGATAATGGGCTTCTTTGAATCTAAAAGCAGGTCATCAGCGATGAGTTTTTGATGGATTTCGGGGCCTCGCTTTCTCCAGCGCTGCTTCTGGCCCCAAGCGGACTCTGTGAAATCATTGGAAATTGTCATGCCCCGTGCAAATCTCTAACTCTACCTTAACATCAAAGCTTTGACCTTCACCTGGAACATGAGTGGTGTGAAAAGGGACTCTGCGATTTACCAAGACCTTGCTCTATGGCTTCCTCAGGAGCCAGACTCGAAATCTCCAACTCTGCATTCTGTTGGATCTCGCTGATTGAGCCCTCAGATACGCTGCAAAGTGAACTGACTTCCACTCGGCGCTCCCATGTTTGTTGGCTTATATTATAACGAGGGTGTTGGCCAGCTGCTTACAAATGAGTCAACACGCATCACCATGAAATAGAGTTGCTTCCACGGTTGTTTCCACAGAAAGGAAGACTACCAACAGAATGTACTTGAAGAGTATGCTGATTTGGACTGGCTACAAAAACGTTTCTTGAGAGTCATGGTACTGCTAATGTACGATCCCAATCCAAATAATGTTTTGTCTTGCCATATCCAATATATCTACTATATCTACAAAAATAAATTAAATAAGCTTCGGTGGTATCCCTAACAGCCGCAACGTTTTATGTTTATCAATCTTTCTGAAGCGTGCTGGGAAGCCAAGCGCTGGAAACACCTCAGCCAAATTTCCGTAACTTAAATGAACCTCACCTGGCTTGGCTTCTGCAACCTTCCCCGGAACCCGTTGAACCTGACTTGGCTATGCACCACGGCTTCCTAGAACCTTCTCCGGAATATACTGCAGAACCCTGTTGAACCTGACCTGGCTCTGCACCAAAGCCTCCCACACCTTCTCCGGAACCTTCTCCGGAACCAAGGCCTCCCAGACCTTCTCCGGAACCTTCGCCAAAACCCTGTTGAACCTGACCTGGCTGTGCACCAAAGCCTCCCAGGCCTTCTCCGGAACCCATTGAACTTGACTTGGCTTTGCACCAAGGCTTCTGGAACCTTCTTCGGAACCTTCTCCGGAACCCTGTCTGTTGAGCCTGACCTGGCTCTGCACCAAAGCCTCCCAGACCTTCTCCGGGAACCTTCGGGATGACCTGGCTGCACCAAAGCTTCCCAGACCTTCTCCGGAACCTTCTCTGGAACCCTGTTGGACCTGACTTGGCTTTACACCAAGGCTTCCTGGAACCTTCTCCGGGACCTTCTCCGGGACCTTCTCCGGGACCTTCTCCGGGACCTTCTCCGGGACCTTCTCCGGAACCCTGTTGAACCTGACCTGGCTCTGCACCAAAGCTTCCCAGACCTCCCCCCTCCCAGACCTTCTCGGGAACCTTCGGAACCTTCTCCGGAACCTGGTTGAACCTGACCCGGCGCCTGCACCAGTGCACACCAGAGCTATTCTGGGCTGAAGACCCCATTAGCTTACGCTGTTGGGGAAAAAATGTATCATTTCTGGAAAGACTTCGTCTTTGTTTCCGTCTACGGCACCTCCAAACTCGCGATCTCTTGCGCAGGGCCATCGAGTGCAGCCTCTCGACGGGAATCTTCACATCTTTCAAGGGCTATGCCAGGGACGAAGTGCCCCAAAGGTTCCGACGTGTCCAACCCAATTGGTCAAACTCACAAAAACATATGAAAAGAATTGAAAAGAAGTGTTTCGAAGCTGTGAAGCCAACAAGCATTTGTTTATGGTTCCACAGCGACCGCAACTGGAGGGAGATCATGATCCACACGGGGAAAGTCAAGAAACTTGAGCTGTAGGATATGTAGGGCAAGACCTGGAGCCCGGCAATAGTCGCGAAGATCTTGTCGCTCAGACTTTAGCCGTGCAGTTATTATTATTACCAGTAGTACCGCACAAGGCGGTGGCGGAAGTTTCAAAAATAGGAAACCTATAGGAGAGATTGGTTGTTGTGAATCAGGGATGGCAGAGCGAAGCCACTGATGGACTGAAAGGTGC
>Ga0126342_10014978_pt1 | contig 13630 bp, 14 predicted proteins | sample Cyp1metagenome_FD_92528 | JGI IMG/M metagenome (GOLD analysis project Ga0126342, IMG submission 92528) | Coral microbial communities from Lord Howe Island, Old Settlement Bay, Australia - Cyphastrea 1 metagenome | ecosystem: Host-associated > Invertebrates > Cnidaria > Coral ...
CCCACAAGGGTTGGATTCAAGGCTTGAATCCTCTATGTATATATATATATGTATATATACACTATATAACATCCCCCAAATCCCGGAATCCAAAATTACATACCAAAAATAGCAAATTTTACTATAAATACCAGTACTTTTGTGAAATTGGTAGGTCTTGGGGGGGGGGTACCATATATATATATATATTCAAAAAATCACATGTGTAGACATTATACATCTTCCACATATACTTTACATAAACAACACATGAAACTGGACCATTTCCCCCTCGGTACCTTGCCCCAGCCGAGTCGGGATGTAAGACGCGGCCATGCAACCTCTCGTCGCAATAAAACTTCAGGGCCTCGCCCGGAAGGTGTCTTTGCATACCTGGATTATGCTTCTGGTTGGTGGTATACCTATCCCTCTGAAACATATGAAAGTCAGTTGGGATTATTATTTCCAATATATATGGAAAAAACATGTTCCAAACCACCAACCAGGCTTTATTGTAGTGTAGATACATCGAACTGAATGGTTCAAAGGGGTGAACATGAACCAATGGTAACAACTGGGGGGCCTCACCTTGTGCCAGGCTTAGCAGTCTAGCATCCACTATGCATCCCCAATTTCACCAGAAATGCGTGGTGGAACCCCTCCAACATTTGAGTTTTACTGAGGTGTATGGCATTGGCTTTCTTACATTAGGAAACATGAACAAAAGCTAGGAGTTTCATCTCCCTTCTGGCTGTGAAACTTGGGGGTGAAGGAGTCAGTTGAAAAAATGGCTTGGTGTTGTGAGACATTCGCTGAAAAATGGCATCGATTGGTCCCTTGCATTAAAGGAATATGTCTTTTTTGCCCTTGGCAAGGAATGTTCTTTGGGGGGATTAATTGGAATGATCCTGCACGTATTCCTTAACTCTAGTGATTGTTGACAAATCTCCCTATTTTGGTTGGTTGATGTTGGTTTGTATCATGTTCATATCCCTTTCATATCCCTTTCATCCTCCCATTGTACTAGTTCCCTGCGCTGAAATCGCAAAAAAACACAGAATTGATCGGATTCATCTGTCCAAATACTGTCCAAGTATTGGGTTCCTAAGCACATGGGGCAACCAACAAATTTTGATGATAATTTTCCATGTCACAATTGCAATTTTTGGTGGCATTCCTAATTTTCAGTTCAGAGACACGCAAGCTACCCAACCAAAGTTTACCCAGTAGACCCCTTTCCACTGGACAGCCTCAGGTGACCAAACGCCCTGGAAGGACTTGGGGAAGCCCCAGGACCTTGCGGGGGTACAGTTCCTCTGAACTAGGTGGATATATGCATATCTATCTATCTATCTAATCTAATCTAATCTAATCTAATCCTATCCTATCCTATCTATCTATCTATCTATCTATCTACACATATCTATATATTTATGTGTATATATGTATATCTATATATATATATATATATGTACTATATATATATATTATAAATAATAGACATATACACATAACCATAGGATACCATAGGGACCCCATCTCCCAACTTCCAAGGGGGGGTTATTTTTCACCATGCTTATGCCCGGGTTTGGAGATCCACCAAATTGGCACGTGAAAAATGGGGAAAGTGATGATTGACCCATCAGATATGGAATAAATATGGGGGATTGTAGGGGTACCATATTTTCAATCAAACTCCGACAGGAGTCACTACTTTGCAGAAAACACCCTTGGGATTCCCAGAAAACGAATGACTCAAAAAGTTCACCATCCTGGAATGAAACAAACTTACGCTTCAGTCAAATAGTCAACCGATTTCCCAACTTCAAAATCCCAACGGGAACATCATCCATCGATACTAAAATCGGGGTTCCATTGCCAGCTTCGACTGCAGTGAATCTTTAGCAACTGAGGTATATCACGGTACGCGCATTAGGTCCCACAAAAATTCAGGGTAAGACCTCCACTGATCGCTGCCATCCCGGCAATTTTTCATGGTGAAACCCCAATTTACTGCTGAAATCCAATTCAAATGATGGTAGAATTCCCCAAATGTTTCAGGTCAACTCCCTTTTTTGTTTTGATGCTAAATCCATCAGGTCGCCCATTTCTCCGGGGGGCTGATAGGCAGCCCCAGCTTGTCCCTTCTCTGAAGGGTCTATGAGGTGCACGAAGGGCGAACCCACTTCCTGCTGAGAACATGAAACATGCCGGATTTCATGAGAATCTGGCCAGTCAAAAGGGGATAATCATGAATAATCCTATTCTTGATGATTTTCAATTTCACCCAAGTATTGGGAAAGTTCTTCTGAATAGATCCAATACAAAAACCCACTGTGTCATGGATTTTCCTGTCAACCATGTGGGTGTAAGGCATGGGTTTCAATATGTTTCAATACAAACAGAGTCCAATTTGGGATGATATGGGGGTACGGTACTTACCCACATTTATAAACATCATTCACCAATCTGAACCCTTGGTGATTTTGGGGTGGTTCACAATCATTTTAGGTGATCTTGTATTGAACCCGCTTATAATTCAACCAAATGTATGTTCTGAGAGGGGCTTGGAAGATGATTGTCATCCTCGGAATGGCCATCTTTTGCCAAACAGCTGACTTATGATTCTTGTTTCTCATCACATCATCTCCACGCTGGCCCCTGGAAGAAGATTTCCATTTCATAAACTCAGTCGCATCCATGGCTTCAGGTCAGCATAGAAACATGTGTGCGTATTTCCCACCATCAATGAACTATGTGCATATTCTTTCCATTAGTGGGAACAGTATGACTGTATGAATATTTCCCACCAGACTGGTATATATATATATAAAAAAACAATATATATATGTATACATATACATGTAGCTGTAGTTTGACACACCCGTTATTGATTAATGGACATTTGATCATTATTACTTCCATAGTGGGTAAGACATTTCCCATCAGTACCCTCCGGCAATCAAGAATGGCTGGACAATCCCGCAGCAATAGTCTGAGGATCGGGGATTTCCAATTGCTACATTTCATTGATGAAGGGTATGCTGCTCATTTCCAATAATGGTTGGTCATAGATCATATGGTTACTATTATACTCCCATTGAATCCTATTGAATTGCATTAAATCCCATGAACTTCCTTTAAGTCTCGCAGGCTCTCCAGGTCTCCATCACCAGCTACCGCTTACTTACCACACCTCATCCCACCTTTGAGCTGTCCTTAGGGCAGTTGGGTGACTGTGGTTGACACCGTGGAGGATTCAACCAACCAGGGAGAGCCAACCGCGACTAACAACAAACATGTGGGCCACGGTCAATATTTGGTAAAAAAACCTCCAAGTCATCAATTTTTTGAAAAGTTTTCATATCGTTTTCCAAGCCCCAGCTCAATTTCAAAAAAATAAAGATGTCTCGAATACCACTCTCCATTAACCTAAATTTTGGCTGTAGCTCATGTGGATTCTGCACAACTGAATCATGACCAACTGGGAGCTCTGGGTTCTTCTGCATCTTCCTGACGATTTTTTTCTGCGATCATCATGCAGTCTCCAGTTTTCAGGGATCCTACCGAACGTCTCGCAGGGCTGTACCAGCAAGTGGCAGTTTCAATCGGGAGAGTGATGGATTTCAAGAGCTTTCCACAGATTTTCCGGTACCAAAACCAGACGACAAACTTCGAGGTTTTGGAACACTGAGGATCATAATCCCAGAGAAAAAACAATAAACCATATATACAATTACCATCAATTAGCAACCAGATACATTGAGGGCAGTGTTTCTCTGGTGCTTGAAACACCCATTCCAACAATATGAAAGTGATCATCATCCAATCTTGAGGAATGGAACGCGAAAAAATCCTCTGAAACTACGAGCTCCAACCGAGAGTAGCTTCGACGCGACCCGTTCCAATGATGAGCGGATCAAAACCTTGATAGTATTCTGTTCACAGCAAGATGGGATCTGTGGATAGTCCCCTCAAACCGCTATTTTTTGAATATGGGGGTGGGTCAAAACCTATCATTATCAATTCTAATGGGATGAACATCCATTTACCAGCTATTTTGGGGTTCACTAGGTGCCAGGGTTTTGACCCATAGCCATATAGTTCCTAGCTTTTGATCCATCCCCAGCAATATCCAACACTTCACCTCGTCACGATTCGTCACGTCGCCAAGGTTCTGTAAATCTGGACAGAAGCTCACCTTGGACACCAAAGAATTGGGTAACGCCTGAGGATTTGGGGTCAGAGATTGGGGAGATCTCAGAGTTTGGTCCCCAGACTTTGAGTGGTACCAGTAGTCTGTCATCCCATGGCAGGGTCTATATTCTTGGGATGGTCATCAACATAAACATGGTACAAAATCAACCATTTCACGGGCAGGGTTGACCCAGAGCCATAATATTCATATTCCTGTCGGTCGGTCATGTTCTGACAAGCCCATCTTGACACAACCTCTCATCGCAGGGCCATCATCATTTTTTTAGCAAAAAACTGGGTTTGTTTATCCTGCAAACCACTAGCCACTCGCCAAAAGTTGACCCAAATCACCAATCCCAGGCTCTATCATCACACGAATTCCCAAGCTTTCCAGCTCATCAGCATGAGCCGCAAGTGCGGCCACATACTGTCGTCCTGGGCACGGCGGCTTGAAATCACCACCCAAACAAGGAGTTGACCTGTTTTACAGCTTAGCACTCGAAGAAGAAACAGAAGAAGAAGAAGAAGAAGAAGAAGAAGAAGAAGAAGAAGAACAACAACGACAACGAGGGTCCATTTCAGATCCCTGAACGGGCGGTACCTTTTGGATGCAAGACCTATGAAGACCCCTCCAGCAACACTGTTCCACATAAATGAATGTTTCAGACATGTTCATGCAAGCAGGTCAAATAGTCAAATTATGTCAAATTGCAACATTTCCTACCGAAGTCCCATGTTTGTTGCTCTATCAGGCTAGGTTGATCCTCATTTTCCCTGCTTCGCAGTCCCAAATGGTTGCAGCCTTCCCAGTCCCCGCGGGCTAGTTCCAGGGCACAGGGCAGTCAGCCAAAGTGCCGGAGCCAAACTAGCAAGACTCCTAGCCGAGGCTTTGCTGAGCCACCTCCCATTGGGAACATGACAGTTGAAACCACCCAACCAGCGATTTGCAATGGTTTTTTCAGAGAAAATCTGCAGGAAAGCATCTGGTTTTCTGAGGAACATATCTTTTAGACTTCCCTGATCTTGCATTCAACCAATTCTGGTCATCGACGAAGCTGCGAAAACCCCACCCCCCAGGCAGCGCGCCATTGCATTCGGCACAGATCTTCTGCAGATTGATCCATTTTCCTGGCCGAACTTTTTCTGAAGCACAAAACATCATAAGATATGGCTTAGCTAACTGGTTTGCGTTTCTGGATTGACCTCCAACAACAAGCGGCGTTTGACTTTTCTGAAAATCATATCTTCCCACAATCTTTTTTTTTGTTGGGGATCTTCTCCGTTACCAAAAAAGTCCCCAAAATTCTCTGTGCAGACCATGCTTTTTTTGAGGGCGGACCTGCAATTTATAGTTGTCTAAATCACTACGACAAATTGGTACCACCCCTAAAATCAACGGATGCTTTTGCACATTCCTCCATTACAGTAGATATAAGTTATATCCCATATTTTCAGCCCTTTCACATCCAATCACTAATTTTTCAAAAATGGGTTTACACATGTGTTAACATAGGGTTAACCATAACCAGTCATTCAATTTTTACATCCAGTCATTAAATGATTAAATCCAGTCACCCAATAAAACTAATTCCAGTCATTCGACTTTCAAATTCACTCATGATCAATATATATATATATTAAAAATATATATATATATATATATATTATATTATATATATAATACAGAAATATTAACATATTAGGCTTCACCATCCTCATCCCATCACCCCATCATCACCATCATCCCACACCTTCTCGCGGTGCCCAGAGTTCCAGCGCGGGCGCCGCGGCGCCCTGCCATGTCGTCGTCGGCGTTGCGGCGGCGTCGGAGGAGGACAGCAGCTGGCGCCAGCGCTGCTCGGATGCGTGGAGGCGGCAACGTGCGGCCTGTCATGGCATGTCATGGGAGGTCATGGTTGTCTGGGGTAAAACAACTTGGGAATCTAACTATAGTACCCTCTGGTAAATTAACAGTTCGACCCTGGCAGATAGGCAGTCATCGGGCTTGGAAGACTAGTTTCCATTAAAAATGGGTGATTTTATGTGATTTTCAAGGTCCAACAAGTTAATTTACCAGAGGGTAAAAGTTAAATTAAAAACAACATAAAACAACCATATTTCTCCCATGATTCCAGTCTTTGGGATAAAACAACTGGGCTTATGGGAGACAGTTGGTGAGTAATGCTGGGATATGCTGGGATGATTTAGTGATTGGAATGATCCACAACTAAGGCCAAAAGCTGGCCATTTCAGCAAGAACTTTGGGATGATGTAAATTGGCGGGTTTGAATGGCGTTTCATGGCGTGATCACTCATATCAACACACTACAACTTAGAGTGTTGGGAGGTTGATGGAGATGCTTCAGCTGAAATCTTCACCAACGATGGGGATGTTTATCAGCACATTTCATAAGCCAGGATGAGTCCATATATTCACCAACCAAAATTATTGGATGAAGCTGCTTGGTATTTTCGGAAGATGTACTTGGCTATGGACTAGCCAAGAAAAAGGAGACTTCCACCACAAGAATCAGCTTAAAGATGGAAAATTAGGATTTCAAGCCATTTTCCAAAATGGAAACTCATCAGACAACTGACATCTGGGGCTTGCCCCAATCATCGCAGTTGGATTTTTGAGATGACAAGCTCCAGAATTTTTGGCAGAAAAAAGTTGGTCACCTTTCTGGTTTCGAACCAAAGAATGAACCAGAGTCTGCGGCAGATTGGCAGTATCATCCCGGATGTCGGGATGAATTAACATGAATTAACTCCCTGGTAGAATTGCTTGTACAATTTTAGATCATTTAGCTAGTGTCAGGGAATATCAAAGATGGACTGTGGGTATTTACAACTTATGTTCTAAAGTTTCTCTTTCGATATTCAACAGTGGGTTGTGGATTGTTACAGACTCTTTAGAACATTGAGTCGCGCAGCTACTGGAGGTCTTGAACCATGGGATTCTGCAGTTCCAAAACTTGATCGAACATACTCACCATCGTTTTTTAGTCGTTTTTCAGGGTTATATGGGGATGGGTCAAAACCCTGGTACCTAGTGAACCCCAAAATAGCTGGTAAATGGATGTTCATCCCATTAAAAATGATATTAATAGGTATTGATCCATACCCATATCCCAACTTCTGGGGGTTGACCGACACCGGATGCTGATTGTGCGCAGCCAACTGTTGACTAGCGATGAGATGGGGATGATTTCGTGCTGGGAAAGGTGGGATTGGAAGAGCATCAGTCCCACATCAAGTCATGACGAGAAATAACTACAGTAATACAACAATAGTAAGAATAAAAATGATGATGATGATAATAATAATAATGAGCTATTGAATTCTGACATATCATGACAAGTTGCAAATCCAAGGTACTGAACATATTCATAGATGGAAGACTCTTGATGCATTGATCATCATTGATCTATTTGCTTTTTTGTACGAGCCAAAACAAACAGTGGGGAGCTTCTGCCACGCTACTGCCAGCTCTTCTGATGTCAAGGATTTCCTGGGAAATCAGGGAGTCCAGGGCTGGATGGTTGTTGTGAGTGGAAATCAGGATGGGGTCCCTGCTTCAACACAGCTGACGCGAGATTCACGTGCGAGTCAATTCAAATGTTGAAAAAACATCGACAAAGACACAGCTGAATTCGGCCATTTTTGGAAGATAACTACCCCTGCAGTAAACTAAGAGTTTGCTATGGAAAATTGCCCAAAATTGCCCATTTGCTTCGATGATTTACTTATTAAACATGGTAATTTCCATGACCCTGCTAGTTGATCAGAGAGTATGAACTAGCTTCCTCGTTCCATGCCAGCTACGTGGGTGATTTGACCAAGGAGAGCACCAATCTACTGGATATTTAGGGGTTAGCTACAACGCATACCCTCTGGTAAACGTTTACATAGCGAACTGGAAAACCACTCTTTTTAATGGGTAAATCCACTATTTCTATGGCCATTTTCAATAGTTATGTAACAAATTACCAGAGGGTAAATGTGTTCCATTTAGTCATTTTCAGCTCTCTCCTGGCGTATGCTGAGAAGTAGGGCTGCAAAAAAAAGCCGCTGGGCCATGCGGGAAATGTCATGCTGTAAACCCAATCATGAACCATCCCCTGAACAAACATGGCTGGTATAAACCAAAAGTCTATGGGTCATTGGGTTTTCCTCAAAAAAAGATACGTGAAAAAAATCCTCATGATTGAATGGGCATCTTTTTACATGCAAGAGCAAAATAGGCCTCCAACCATCCATTGGTTATTTCCAAGTGCTAGTCCTGGTGCCTTCTGGAAACCCTTGAGTAGCCGTGAAGCACCAAACTCTTTTTCTGTCGACTCGAATTAAACATCCAAAACTTCAGGAGTTAGACTTTAGATTCATTACTTTGCAATCGTACTTGGTAGCTGCCCCAAATCAGAGACCTTCACCTGCTTACCTTCGTCCATATCCCTGGTTCTGCAGATCCATTCAGTTTGAAAACACACTGCGGATCACATTTTGAGGATAATTGAGCCATTGAGAATGCCCCTATCCCATCCCATTATATATGAGTTGGTTGATAGCTTTCCCTACTCTAGGTTCTCATAATCTCCAATAGGTCCCCATATTAACCAATCAACCAGCGTATGTTTATTGGCTCAATTCATGCTATTTCTATCTACAGGTCCCCCAGAAAACTATGGGCCGCCTGGCTCACCCGTCCATTCTGAGCATCATGGAGGTTTCGAAGTCCTCAAAATCCGTGAAGCTGTGGTCTTTCAAAGCTGTGACGAAACATTGAATCAACGCCCCCAGACGTGGCACGTCTCCTGGACCCTGGCCGAGCGCTTGTTTTAGGCAGCTGGGGTGTTTTGGGTGGATTTTCCCATAAAGCATCTCTACAGGGCATCACAGCATCATCCTAGAGGCTGGCCCAAAACGAGGGACAGGGAACCCCTCGGGCGATCAAAAGCCTTGCGAACATGAGAATTGCTGGTAAGTGGATGTCAATTCCCCTATGGTCGTAATGGGTTTTGATGGGTTTTGACCCATACCCACATTTCCCAAAATATGGCCAAATTAAAACCATCAGCGGCAAAAGTGGCAGAGTACCCTGCTCTTTTCCGGTCTTTTGCTCCGGTTCTTGTCAATCTTTTTCGAATCGATTTCTGGTCAGCGGTTTCAATCCCAACATCTGCGCAGATGGGAATGGGAAAAAACGAAACATCTCTGTTGTCAGACTTCAGGACCATATTCCATCATCCACGTTAACGTCATTTTTTCACATCATATCTTATTCTTATGTTTTTTCACCCATAAACTTGGAGTCTCCTGGTTTTGAGCAATTGAAACCGCTGTTGAAGGATTCAGTCATGCATCGTGGGCATTTCAGGGCAAAAAACAGGCCAGACCTCACCGAAAACAGGTGAATCCTCGTGGCTGAGCTTAGATGATATATCTGGCAAGATGATTGTGTTAGATTTAACCAAACAATACATGATAATACATGATAATACAACCTTACATAGCTGATATTAGATGATTGTATTGGATTCTCTGGTCAAAGTATGCAATTATATTGTAATAATCACGATTCACTCACCAAGTCCGGCTATCTTGGGAGAGTTATCCCTTTACCCCAACGCCCAAAAAGTGGTTGAACAGGGTGACACCCGATTTTTGTTTGGTGACTTTATAAGATTATCATGGGATGATGGGATTGTTATATACCAAACAATAAAGAAGGGATTGCGATGTCAATCATATTATGAGTATGTACCAGCTGTTGTCATTACCAACCGTCACGGGACTATGTGTGTATACCCCATCCGCAAATAAGAACATATAAGGAAAAGGTGAAAAGGCTATGAATCTTCCCCCATCACTTCTTTGGGAAAACAAAGAGCTCTGCATTTCAGCATTTTTCTCTGCGATTTTTCTTTCATGGTTCAGTGGGTCTTGTCTCTGAGATTTTTTGTGCCCAGCCCACCACTTGGGGTGCAGTCCCAGTTATGGATTTCTTCGGATGGTCAATACGGATGGTATCTTTGTCGTCGTCTTTCTGGTCATCCATCCCACAGGAATTGTCAGTTTGCTGGGTGTCATCCATTCCTGAAAATGGATTGATGACCATCTACCAATATTAGGGCAATTTACTAACGAGCTTTGACCATGGCATCATGGCATCATGGCACATGGAACACCATACTTGTCGGAGTTCCCAATGGACAGTACCATGGCACCCATAACTCCAACTGCACTCCATAACTCCAACAGGAACGATCAATTGCTGCCATTTCGGCTGGCGGAACGCTGGTCCATCAGATTTTGAGACGAGTCAATTTCGAACGTTTCGAAGCTCTTTGCGTTCAACCCCCATGGTGCCCAGTCCATCCCCGACAATCCCACGGACCAGCTTTCCATCCCTTCGTTCGCGACACACGTCGGATTGCCGGACAGGACCCAGTGAAAAATCAATGATCAACCCGATACTTGGCTGGTGGAAAGTAGGATCAATATGGATCAATGGGTAGAAGGATAGGATAGTAAGATGGTGTAAGTTGTTCGATACACAAATCGCCGGTAAATATACCAGTGAAACATTTGTTGACATCCAACTCAGCAAGCATTCGCTACTTTCCAGGCTATCCACAGAGGTCCGTAAGTTGCACAACTGCAGGACATCTGCATCCATAAAAAAAAGGGCTGCGAACAATCTTGGCATCCAACGCCCTTGATTTGCCCGGTGAATTTTTTTCAGAGTACCCAAGATCCAAGATCAGATTCGTCAATGGTTTTATACCCCCCGGTGATGTTTTTTCAGTCGTTGTCTTCAACGCGCCGCTACTCGTATCACCTTTCCTTCACCCTTCGGGAGTTCTCCCCCCAAAAAAACAGAAGGATTTAGCAAGAGTTGGAGAGACACTCCAGCCTTACCTTAAATGAGAGTCGTTGGGGGTGGGTCGACCCATGAACATCCCCCTTTTTTTCAGGATCAACACCCATGGGACCCAACTCCTATTTGGCTTTGTCAATGGGGTCTACCACCCTACAAGTAGGCCATTGAAAAACATTGGGACAATTATGATAAACCATAGGAACTGGGGTACCCTATTTTTAGACACACTCTGGTTTTGATATTTCTTCTATTGCAATGGGAGACTCACTCATGTTTGTAGACGACACTCCAGGAACTTACCATGGCCATTGAACTTCACTCATAGGTAAATCATTCGATCTTGGAGAAGAAATCTCTATTCAATAGTTATAATCGGTTATAAAAAAAAACACAAATCAATTCCATACGAATTTCCATATAAAATCAACCATAGATCCTTATAAATGAGACATGTTCCATAGCTATCCAATTACCTAAGGGTTAATCCCCTCGATGACCTCCATCTTGGCGAAAGCCATGGGTCTGTCCAGCGCTCGTGTCAGCCACAGCGGCACGGCGTTGTCCGCCTGAAGTTTTGCGGCACATTCTGCCGACGCACAGGTCGCATGGTGTCAATGGTTGACCGGAGTTCTGGCCGGCGCTTTCGTTCGTTTTCCAGCTTCAAAGTCGGAGATGTCGGAGATTGGGCTGTTCCAAGGTGCATTCCAACAGGACTTAGATCCTTGGGGAAGAAACTGCAAGGTGGTGCCCCCCCAGTTATAACTTGGTGTATAACCACCATGAACTAGTTCGATATATCTACCATAACTCCAGTTATTGGAGTTATAAACCAACTTTGCTAACAAACTGGGGCACCACCGCGGCACCACCTTGTATTCTAACTAGTTAGAGACGAACAACTCAGAAACTCGGCGTTAGCCTGTTGAGATTTTGTCGCTTTTGATGGTCGCAGAGGTCAGCCGAGGATTGAAATGATGATGTTCCGTGGACTCTATATGTTTCAGCCCAGAGTCAAATGAACAACAAACAAACGTCATTCCTTCTCGATTCAACCCAGGAAGAACTGTTTGGGATAAGAATTCACAATCGCCTTGCGATGGAATGGGATGTTGGATGAGATTAATAAACAACATCCAGCGAGATATTGCTCATGTGGGTCTGTACTACCCCAATTTCATCCAATTTCTATATGGCAGTGCTCCAAATTGACGGACAACTAATATAATATTAACAGAATGCACACATGACCAAACTCAAACGTGCAAACGTGACACGGAAGATTCAGCCAGAAAAGTGGGGAGCCGGTAATCCTGGTTGATGGTCGTTTTTCACCCCTTGATTCTTGATACCTTGATAATGCCTTATTTGTTGGGTTACCTTTAGAAATGTAGCCTTGGAGCTCCATGAACCAATGGCTTTCCGGATTTCACCTTGGACATTTCGCCGCTGTGAGCTCTTTCCGAATCGACCACTGACACGGCCATTCTCTGGCCCGATAGCACTGGCATAGCACTGGCTATGTGTGGTCAATGACCAAACAGCCCATTCCAGGGCACAAGCACCGCAAAACGCGATTTCACCAACAAAATTAGGGGGTCAAAAATCATTTAAAAGCAACCGCATTTGGAACATCATGGGATATGTATTAATGTATTAATGTATGTATGTATGTATGTCTGTATGTCTGTATGTCTGTATGTCTGTATGTCTGTATGTCTGTGTGTCTGTATGTCTGTATGTCTGTTTGTCTGTTTGTCTGTTTGTCTGTATGTTTGTCTGCCTGTCTGCCAGTCTGCCAGTCTGTATGTCTGTATGTCTGTCTGTCTGTCTGCCTGTATGTATGTCTGTCTGTATGTCTGTCTGTCTGTCTGTCTGTATATTCATATTTAGAGGTATGTATATTTATATGTAAGTATATATATATATATTATATACATTTCATATCTATTATACGTATACATGTATTCAAATATCATATACATATATTCAAATATTATATATACATATATATTGAGAAAATACATGCATACATATACATATATATATATACATAGATACATATACATACATTGCATTACATTACATTGCAATACAATACATTATAATTATAATACAATTACATATATAAATAGAATATGCATATATGACACACACACACAAACACCATCAACATCTGGCTAAAGCTCATCGCTCATCCCAATGGCCCACCGAAAAATGGCTTCCATAGTCTGATCCCGAAATCCCAACGATGGGGGTTTTATAAAATGTTAAAATGTGGGATTCCCAAGAAACCACTAAAAACCCATAGGTTTCAATACTAAGTCATGGTCTAATGACTTGGATGATTTCGATGATTTTCGGAAACCTCCATTTTTTTGGTAAGACATATTCACAGCAATCATCAATCATGTCTGTGCCCAGACCATGCTGCGTAGGTGTGAGGATAGATATATATATAATTATATATATAGTGCATGATGTAAATGGATGTTAAATGGCCGATCCATGATATATGATACACGCATACCATATGCATTATTATCGTGAACATTCTTCCAACCCAACAAATGA
>Ga0126342_10014979_pt1 | contig 13629 bp, 12 predicted proteins | sample Cyp1metagenome_FD_92528 | JGI IMG/M metagenome (GOLD analysis project Ga0126342, IMG submission 92528) | Coral microbial communities from Lord Howe Island, Old Settlement Bay, Australia - Cyphastrea 1 metagenome | ecosystem: Host-associated > Invertebrates > Cnidaria > Coral ...
AGGAAAGGGAAAGAGCAAAGGGAAAGGGGAAAGAGGAAAGGGAAAGGGGAAAGAGGAAAGGGAAAGAGTAAAGGGAAAGGTGGTTGAGAGTTTAGTGAACTACACAACCGTACATGGGAGAGCTGCTGGATCTCATTCAACACCAGCCAGGTAAGTCTACAAATATCTACAAACATATGAACGATAACTCGCCTTGCGACACACAGTGCTGCTTTTCCTGAGGATTGCTTTTTTTAAGACAACAGCAGCAACAAAACTAAAGCCCCGGCCCGTCACCTCCTGATGCCCTGGAAGAACTGGAACTGAACGGATTGGTGAAGGTGGCACCCCTCTGCGACTTCGTCGCGTCGCCCCTAATTTTGGCCAAGGTCGGGCAGTTGTCGCCTTCCTGGAGATAGGGCTTCTTCTCGCCCACTTTCTTGACCTTGGCCGCCCGCTTCAGGTTCTTCTTCTCCTCCCTTTTCGCGGCTTGAAACTCCGCATGGGAGACCTCTTTCAGCGGCGGGACATCCGTTCTCGGGGCTTGCAGGCCCTTGCGCAGTTCCAGCTTGCGTGCCTTTTGCATCTTGGTAGACGTCTTTTTGGCACGGCGGCTCTTCTTCATGGCCAGCGGCTGATCCATGACACACGGTCAGGTGCGCTGCGTTAGCTTGATTAGCAAATAGCTGCGGATGCAAGAATCATCATTCATGCCTGCATGACCACACAAGAAGCATCATTCGTGTCTACATGACCACACCCAAGAATCATCACTCGTGCAAAGATATTCTGACCCGGGATCGAACCAGGAGTTTCAGCGTTAACATGCTTACGCTCTACCGACTGAGCTAAGCCGGAACTGACACCCCTGCTAAACATGTCCAATCAGTCTTCTTTTCATTTTTTGAGTGAAGGACTCATCTCAACCTGTCAATCATTTGTGAATCACCACGGCAGATTGACCTTTCTTCTTTGTGTTCCTCGGAACATTCTTTTTTGGAAGGATTTTTCCTTCCATGAAGAAGGCCCTCGAAAATGGGATGTTACAAGCGCTACCTGAAAAAAAACAAACTGTTCTTTTTGAATTTTTTGATGAGCTTGTTAGCTTGGCCGCTGAACAATTTGCAAGCTTGAAGGTCAAGCTATGGCTCTTTCTGTCTTGTTTAAGCTTCTTTCTTGAGCCTTTAGGATGCTTAACTTTGTTTTCTTTGCTGGTTTTCCTCTTAATTTTGGCACTTTTTGCAGCGCTTTAAAATTACAATCTTAAAAAAAAAGTATTTTTCTGTCTTGTTTAGGTCTTTTCCTCGGCTAGGAATCCTTTTTTTTCACCAATTGTGGCATCCACCGAACTCATTTTCACCATCCACCGCGTCAAGGCGCCACCAGTCTCATGGGCGCTAAATCCTCCAGCAACTTCCTGGGCACAAGTGATCCTCAACGCTGGGTACCTGTCAATAGGGTACCTGTCAACCCCTCTACCCTCTGGTAATTTAACGTAGCTATTGAAAATGGCCATTTGTAGTGAGTTTTCCCATTAAAAAAATGTGATTTTCCATAGCTATGTTAAATCAGAGGGTATTAATCAACCAACCAGTGGGAAAAGGACATCTATGGTCTGTCAGGGTACCAAGTCCACTGGGTAATGATCAATATCCCGAGAAAATCCTATTGATGGCCCTTTGGGCATAGTTATGGGGCAAAAACCACCATTGTTTTTTTTTCGCCATTCACAACCTCAACTGCAGTAGGTGAAACAGACTGTCCTCGAGGGTCAGATGCATTGATTTCTGGGGAGACCGATGATTCTTGATCACACCTTGTGGTTCTGGTTGGCAGCTTTCCACGAATCCAAAAAGACATCAAGACTTGAAGCACCATGTTGTTTTGGCAGAGCTTTCCTGGCCTCTTTCCCGCACATCAACCGCACAAAACATCTGGCAATGTGTCACACACAGGAAAAAATCTAGGAACCCAAACAAGTGAATCTTGACCAATATCCAATGCGTTTGGGATCAAAATCCCTGTCCGAATCGGTGGCAACCATGAACAACACTAGCTGAGAACTGAGTGTTTCCGAACTGTATATTATTGACAAAGCAGAATCACTTCACATGTTTTTGTATTTATTACAATACATAAATACAATTCATTACAATTCAATATAATGTACACTGAAAGAAAATGGCTTTGTAGCCACTGCCACTGAGCTACATTGTTTAAGCTCGTTTACCGTTTACAATACGACCGCTCCACAAGTCCATCCTAACATTTACTATGTGTGTATCCATCCTTCAGCATCAGTAGACACGTGTTACTCATATTGGTGTAACGCTCGTTAATATTAATCGATTGAGTGACATCATTGACCAGATTGGCTTGTCCAATATCTAATCATTTAATTACTCACATTGGTTTTACCCTTAAGTCATATCTGCATTACATATCGTTACATCATTTACATTATTTTACATTCATTTCCTGCATTGTTCATCATGAATTCATCCTTGAAAATTGTCATACACCGAGCATCTCAGGCAAAAGTGGATCAGCTGCCTTCATCTGCAGCACCAGCAAATGGAGCCTTTCACATTGAGCTGGGGCTGAAGACGCAGCAAGCCACATGTGGGTTGTGGTTTCAACATGTTTCAACCTATGGCAGAGCATCTTCCACCTTCAAACCCTTCGCAAAATGGATTGACAAAACGGAAAGGTATGTAAGACTCTTTAAAGCCATCATTCAGATTGAAATTTATTCCATGTATCTAATATGTGTCTAATCTTCTGCATGCAATATATGCAATGGCATGTACTCGCCGGGAGAATTCTGCACAATGCCCCGCAAGGATGTTCATCTCAACGGTGCGTCTCGCCAAAAGATCCATGAAAATCTCTTCAGATCCACTAGGTTGCCCTCTGGTAAACGTTTACGTAACTATGGAAAATCACCATTTTTAATGGGTAAAACCACTATAAATGGCCATTTTCAATAGCTATGTTAGTTTCAATAGCGTTTCATGAAGTTTGGCTAAGATTCATGCAAATCCAAAACATCACTGGGATTCACTGGGGACCCGTTTGTATCAAACCCACCTTTCCTGGTTCGACCCCCAGTATCCCAAGATCATTGGGGGCATCTTCCACCATGTCAACAAACCTGTTCCAATTTGTGAATATCCGCTATGTCAGTTGGTTTACAATGGTTTTTTGTTGCTTAAGATTCATGAAAATGCTGTCTTATTTGGTGGTATGCCCATATTTTTCAGATACTGCAATTTCTTACAATGTGAACTTATGAGCCACCTGATGGATTTCGATACTTATGATGTGGCATAAATTATGTAGCTAGATTTACAGTAGATCCTAAAATGCCATGTTCATTGGGGCTATGCCCCATTTTCAGACACACCCATATATCTGGGTAAATTATAATATTTCACTAACCTGAATCTTGCGGCCATTTGGGGATGATTTCCCTTATTAACCATGATTTCCAGGGTTCGGTCGCAGTGAGGTCGTTAGAATTTACCCAGATATATCATACTGCTAGTCATATCCCATCACATCCCACACAGTGATTTCACCGGTTAAATCACTGTTGACAAAATTTCTGCATCCACATCCTACGTAAGATCCAAAAAAAAATCCCAAGAAATATGCCATTCATTCTATATCCGATATATCATATATATATATACAATTATATATATATATACAATTATATATATACAATTATATATATATACAATTATATATATACAATTCCTAAATTCCTATCATAAAGCTCCCACTGCATTGCCATAAAATACCACTGCTAAAGGCAGGCCACAAGTTCACGCGCGGATCGCTGGTGGCTTTGCTCAAAGGCAAACGCGCCAACGCCTCGCACCGAGTTGAAGATGGGGCAAGATAGGAATTCAACCGGCACAAATTTGTGAAGTTACCCTCCAGTAAACTAACATAGACCCTGGCAGATAGGGGTTGGAAGACTAGTTTCCATTAAAAATGGGTGATTTTCAGGGTCTATGTTTATTTACCAGAGGGTATTGAATCAAACATGATGCTTCACTGGATTTCTTTAAGGGACCATGGACCATGTATAAAAACCTGAAACAGACCTGAATCGGCCTGGGTTTTTTGCCAAATATCAGGGTGTCCTGCAGAGGTCTTTCTACTATATATGAAATGAATTTGAAATGACAATTAGCCAGCCCCATTCGTTGATGTTTTTTCCTACATTTCTCTTATGAAAACCCTTAGTTTTCACCATCACCGCTCTCAGCCGAGGACCTCCAGCGAAAAGCCCTGAGCAGCTGCGACTTCATCTCCACCGTTCAGCGCATTGCCCAGCAACAGCACGTGTCGCAAGGTCTGCTGGAAGGCACCTGAAAACCACTGGGCCAAATGGCCCAGTCGCTTGAGGCGAAAAATGGGGGTAAGGTCAACGTGACTGGGTACCCTCTGGTAATTTAACATAGCTATGGAAAATCACCATTTTTAATGGGAAAATCCACTATAAATGGCCATTTTCAATAGCTATGTTAGTTTACCAGAGGGTAAGATGGCACCATGCTGAGTTCACCTCCATAAGTTGGGATATGCCCACCACAACCTTGGTCCCGTTTTGGGAATGGGATTACCTTCGAGTACTCACCATTTCAGGTTGGGAAACTTTCATATTTCGAGTTGGCTGCATCTATCTTTGGCTGCTGAAATGGCAATCTTTACTTACAGGAATCTAGAATATTCCTTTTTGCGATTCTCGGTTGCTTAAAGCTCCACTTTTAGTCGAGTCATTCCATTTTCCCATGGTTACAGTATATCCCCATGCCTTGCTCGTGGAGAGACATTTTTGCCAGTGACCTCCCATATTTTCACTGAACAAGACAACATTTCTACATGCAGGTGGCAACTCGACGTACTGCCTAACTAGACAACATCAGTAGCAAATCAGCTTGAAGCACAATTTGCTAGTCAAATCTACCTGTGAGCTTGTTTGAAAATAGGGTACCACTGAAATCCAATTGTTTAGGATATTTTTTTCTATGAACATGGACACTTAAATTTGGTATCCCCATTTTTGGACAAATCCATACCCATCACTCACGCATGGTTGTTGACTAAATACCACCATTTTTTTAAAACTAGTATCCACCAATTCGACCCCTATCAATATTTCTTTCTCTTCTGCTGGTTGTATCCACTTTCTGCTGATTTCATCTCCATTCATTAATGGGTATTTCTTCCCATTTTTGTTGGTCGTACCCCAACCGTCTCAGCATGCCACAGATACAAGTGATTAAATCATTGAAATCATGCTAAAAACATCGTGAACCACACCATGAAATCTCTTTAACAATGATGCTTGAAAAATCATTCACTTCCGAAATCCTGTCATAAAAAATTGAATGGTGAGATCACTCAGTGAGATCCCATCGAGACATCCCCATCGTTTTTTCATCTTCTCCATGCTTCAATCGATTTATGATCCCCATAGAAAATCAATGAAAATCACCATTTCAGCGGTGACTTCCACCACCACTCCCACCCCAAACTGCCCAACGAAGGCACCGCTGCTGCGCATGCCCATGGCCGCCGTGCGCAGCGCCGTCAAGCGCCGCCGCAGCAGCTGGGCGCGCTCGCAGAGGTCGCGCTGCAGCAGGGCCAGGCTCAGGCGCTGCTGGGCAGAAGGCACCAGCGAGGCGAAGGGAAGCAGCTCCTGGCGGAATTTTTGCCGTTTCCATGGGGAAAAACCATGGAAAAACCATGGAAAACCCTGGGAAGTCACTGAAAATGGTGAAACTCTGGAGGCCCTTTGTGTGTTTGAAAGCCTCAAAGATGCAGTGGATGGCAACCTGAAGCAAATGTTGGAGATTTTACTGGCCCAAAAAACAGTAGTTTCACCAACTAACATGGGTTAACAGAATGGAATTCAATGAGTGCATTACAGTGCATTGTAGCTGATTTAAATTCAAACTGGAGTATATAACCAACAACCATGGTGACTTCATGGGGATATTAATGATCAACAATTGGGAGCGATTGTATTATATGTTCAACCAACATGATGGGGATACAACCAACTAGTTGGGGATTTGACCAACTACAAATGGGTGTATAATACAGTAAACCAACACACTTTGGGAAACGTCGGGACTTCAACAAGACTTGAGGATAAATGATGAGTTTGTCAAGCAACCAAAACGCTTGGTTTGGGGCTGCCAAGCAAAGTTGGACGACTTAGATCTTATTTTCTCATTTTCAGTAAACCTCAATATGAAATCATCCCTGTTTATCCATAGGTATCTCATGACAACCCTTGGACACTTTAAACAGGTAAGTTTTTGCTTGCAATCACACAAATCAGCATCTTACACTCCCCAAACTTCACATGGAGCCCACCGGTTTAATCCAACAGGAAAATCATCTTTCATACCCAACTCTTGAGGTTTCCATAGTGAAATTGAAGGACTGTACTAGGAAATCCTCCATCTTCGCCAATTTCCAAATCCATCTTCCGGTGAAGTCCTACCTGCTCCAGCAAGCGCAGCTCCGACTTCTCACCGCTGTAGCCCAGCAGCTCTTTCTCTTCCTGGAGTTTCGCAAAACATGGGGAATATTTCAAGGCATTGCAACATCTGGGGATGATTCAACCACTGGATTTTCATGGGGATTTCATGGGATTTACCACTCACCTGGGGGATGGTAAGGATCATGACCATAATCCCATCTCCGAAAATCACCAGGGTCACCATGGCTTCACGCCTCAGCCGTGGGCATGGCCGATAAGAGCACCTCCAGCGTTTCCGTGCCTGGAACATCCGTGGTTTTTTTCTTCGGGGACTTTCCTGGTGGCTTTTTTTTGATGGAGGTTTTAATGGGAAAACCATAGGAAAATGGAGGTTTACCCTTTGGTTAATGGTTAATATACTGTTAATAATGATTAATATATTAATGGTTATTATATATGGTTAATGATGGTGAATCATCTAATGATCAACTGGTTGATGGTTGACCCCTCTGGTTATGTCAAAATAGCTATGGAAAATATGGCCCATTGAGTTCGTGAATTTTCCCATAGAAATAGCATGGTGAATCTTTCAAGAGCTATGTAAACGTTTACCAGAAGGTACCCTCTGGTAATTTAACATAGCTATGGAAAATCACAATTTTTAATGGGAAACCTCACTATAAATGGCCATTTTCAATAGCTATGTTAAATTACCAGAATTCGCTACTGACTTGGCCATTTTTCTCCATCCACCAGAGAACTCTCACCCTCCCATGACTTGGCTATCTCCCAGCAAAGTCCCATCTCCCAAAACATTGGACCAAGATTTCCTTGGAGACTCTCATTGGGCGAGAAGGGGGACTTGAGTAACCTCCACATAAGTTTAGAAAAGTGAGTTGTCACTTATCCCCATTTTCCGACAGGATTTTACTCTACACTTCAACACTCTTGGCACAGCGTTCCGAATTGTTCCGTCCTATATACTTATACTTGTGCTTAGTAGGGAATTTTCAGGAATGATCCACAATAACTATCAATAATAATCCCATTCATTCCCATCCATTCCCTACGTAGAACGCACCAGTAAGTTTTTTGGCTTTCCTCCAAATCATCCAACTCACCGAAGAAACCACAGTCCCAGCTGCTGAGCCAGGAGAATTCCAAGTCTTCCATGGCCCTCAGCAACTCTGGTGTCAACGCCTGCCGCCTCGATCCATGGAGGGATCTGCAGGACTAAAAATCCATGGCCTGACTGGATGAAACCAGGGGAAACCCACATGACTTGGGCCACCGAAAATATGTTGAAACTCGTGAATTTCTGATGATGTTCAACGAAAAACATGGCGAGACATCTTGAAAATGGAGGACATTTGGGACTTGAAGTACATATATATTTTGTTCCTAAGATGTTTCACCATGTTTCTACCTCTTGCTTAATCTGTTTTGCAGTGATTTTCCACAGAGAAACAGCACGCCACCAAACTTGATGGTGCTGCTGCAGTGAGCTACATCGCTAAGTTGGAATAACACCCATAATTATTGGATTTATGCTAGATGTATCTATAGCCCACCTCAAAAAGATAGAAAAGTCCTTCATCACTAGTAGAACAACATTACCAACTTCTATCTTTTTTGGGGTTACTATACATATATTATATATATACATTTATAGGGTTACCCTCCGGTAGTCACAGTTACAAAACCATGATTCTCCCATCAAGCCACCTCAATTTTAGTGACAGTTGCCAGTCAGCCACCACTCAAAACCCAAGAAATCACGGCCTTAGATCCCAACAAATTGGCTGCTTGGTGGTAAACTAACCATCTTGAAAAATGATGGAGTTCGTCAATGGGAAGGATGACATCCCAGATATGAAATGGATAAAACATGTTTGACACCACCAACCAGTTGGGATACAGATTGGCTGGGGGCGAAGCCAGCCATCAACAAACCACCGGCTCCTCCCGTCCCCAAAAAGGGACCTGAAAGCGATCAACATGTTCTGTGCACGGCGCTGGGAGAGGATCTCGACCATCTCGACCTCCTGGTGGAGCTTTGGATGGGATTGATGTGATGATTCCAACCATAAATGTATATAAATGTACAGGTAAGTATAACTAAATATATAGGTAAATATGTTTTGGTAATCTCACCAATTTTAATAGGGACACTCATCATCATGTTTAACCATGATAGGGAACATCACCATTTTTAGTAGCTTAAGAATATAAATCAGTCCATAACATAGCTATGGATAAATCACCATCAAAATTTAACATAGCTATGGAAAATCACCATTTTCAATGGGTAAATCCACTATAAATGGACCATTTTCCATAGCAATGTTAAATTAACGGAGGGTGTGCTGATTTCAACCAACCACATTTTGGGATATGGGATATCATGTGGGCTATCTATATACGATACGATATATACAATATATCATATATATTTATGTGTACATACACGTGCATATATAAAATATAGATAATATCAGCCGTGCCTTTTAATGATTGTGTGTGTATCCCAATTTGACTCGAAATATTTACGGTTTATTTCTAAAGAAATAGCTATATCAAGTCGGCGCATTGTATCCAAAAAAAAAAGCAATTTTGGTGCTGAACTCTCAGCTTTGGATGGCTGGACTGCAATGTCCGGTGAAGTCCTCTTCCATTCCCTCCAAAAAATATCACACCATGAATCTAATCCACAACAAATATATATATATAATATGTATGTATGTATATATATGTATATGCATATATATATATATATTATATATATATATATACACATCCCCATTGATGGCCAACAAATGAGTGCAATGTTCAAACTACAGTATAGCAACCCACAAAAGATTCCGAAAAGTCGTTGATCAACACTCCTTGCTGCTCTGCACTGCCATCGCCTTGCTGCTCTCTGTGCGATGGCCTACAGCAATGCGCACGGAGATGTCTGAGTTGTTGCAATGGATATATATATATATATGTTATGTATATCTGGTTGGTGGTTTCAACCCCTCTGAAAAATATAAAAGTCAGTTGGGATGATTATTCCCAATATATGGAAAAATAAACATGTTCCAAACCACCAACCAGATATGAATATGTATATATGTTATGTATATGTGATGTCTCGAGATTCCTGGAATCCTCTGATTCTCTGGATTGTTTCAAAAACTGGCAAACAAATAATGAGTCTTACTGATCTTTCAGCAGTTTAGGGGGGTTCACCGGGGTTCACCTTAAATACCAAAAACAACTGCACTCAGCAAGTTGATTCGTATTGGCGCGATTAAGTGGAACCGTCAGCCACTATTGACTATTTTGATTGATGGGGCTGCTACTCCGCTGAAGATCACCCCCAAACATCTCACTCCAAGACTCCAAGCATTACGAACAAGAGACCCTGGCGGGTTCATCCAGAATCTCCACTACAGTAAACCAGAAAGTACAGCCCATCAACTCTTCATCATTTCCGTCGTGGATTGGGAGACCTTCCCATTTTTGCATGGCTGAATCACTAATCATCACCTGGTTCTTCAGTACACATCGCCATCACTGGCCATTCTTGATCTCATTGTTTGCCATATTTTCCAACATGAAGCTTCCTAAAATATGGGGACCCCCAAATCATCCACTTTTTTTTCGGGATTTTCCAGGCGATTTCCAACCACCACCTGCCCTGCCGAGCATCCAAAGTGTCGCTCCAGTTGTGCCAGGTTCACCAGGTCGGGGGCATCCAGGAGACCCTCAAAGACCTGAGTCCAAAGCGAGGAATGGGGCCTTCAGTGGATGTGAAAATTCCCCTCCTAAAAATGCTATATTTTCATAGTTTTTTTTTTTTTTTAAATAGAAGGATCCATAGCTATGTGATTTCATATGATTTCACATGATTTCATATGATTTCATATGACCCTAGGGTAAAACATCATTCATTGATCTTAATGATATATTCTTAATAGGTATTGTGAAATAGGACATATATCAACAGTCAATACTGAGGTATGCAAGTCTGGGCCTTCATACAGGGTAAACTGCTTCAAAAAGATGCGGAAAACCCATTGGGAAATTTGTTGGGAAAAATGATACGTTTATGGTGGGTGTTCCACATCTATGTTGGTTTGCAGGAGGGAGGTACATGTTCCCTAACAAAATCTTATTCTTAAATATAATTTTTTGTTGGTTCTTTCTATCATTCCCACTCTATCCCATGCCAGAAAATCTCACCATGATATCCACCATTCATCTTGGTGGTTTCTTGATCCCCTTACCCCGTGGCTTGTGACAGGTTGTTATCCCCAAGAACACGAACATCCAGATGTGGGCGACCTACGGACCTTTTTTCAAGGGCCATAAAAATCGGTGCAAATCATAGATTATGGCAACTTCTCATATGTTTTCATAGGGAAATGATGATTCTCCAGTAGATTAAAGGGCTTTCTGTGCAGTCTTCCATGGTTTTCCCCTGAATTTGCAGGGCCAAGGCACGGTGTTGGCAACGCGGTCAGCACCCAAAGACCGCCAGTCAAGCCACCTGAAACACAGGGCCTGAATCTTTTGGGGGACAAAAACAGATGCTGGTGATTTTTGATGGGGAAAAAACATCTCTCTCTCTCTATGTATAATATATATATATATATGTTATATTATATACATTATATGTAATACACAAATTTGTAAATATATTATATACAGATGTCTTGGGTTTGGGCGATGACCCAAAATCATGTTTGAATTCAAAGAGCTAACATAAAGTCAGAATTAAAAACCAGAGGCGTGGTTTCTTGGCACTAAAGTCATGGCACACTGCTACGGCAGGTTGCTAAGAGCATCTCTGTCTGAATGGAATGAATGCGCTCATCTATGTTTTGCTCACTGCATTAAGCTTTCTACTCAAGCCCAAAATAGAAAGGGCAACTGCTTCCCCCAAATCATGAAAACAGCTTGCGGCACTTGCATTTTGAGCAATGCTCTCCGCAAACATGTGTATCGTACTACCTTGTAGGGACTTGTCATTTAGATCATTTGAAGAATTCTGAAAAAGGGGGTTACCCCCAAATCAATCCAAATTATCCATTTATAGATTGGATTTTCCAAACTCCAAACCATCCAGCTATTGGGTTCTTAAAATGGCCAAATCCCAAGGCGTCACCATGGTTCTTTCAATACTAAGTCATGGTTTTTATTATTTGGATCTAATATTCGATGATTTCGATGGTGGTTACCCATGGTTTTTTCCGACTCTTTGGATGATTCATGATGATTTGGATTTGGGGAAGCCCCCCATGACCTAGGAAACCACAAAATGTAGGACCGGGCCCCACCTGGCGAAGGGCCGCTTTGGTGGTGCCGGCTTCACGGCAGACCGGGCTTTCGGCGTGGCCTTTGGCGGCGGCGGCGGCGCCTTGCCCTTGCCCTTACCTCGGGTGGAGATCCGGGAGGAACTTCAGCAAGAAGTATAGATGGGATATGTGATATTATAGATAGGATATGGATAAATAATGATAAATATACCTAGATGGGATATGGGATTTGCTAGCTGGATACTAACTGGCGAAAAACAAAAAGTAAAACACTGACTAAGTAATGGATTATAAATTATAAGCCAGTTACTGACCACTTGACTAATCCCGCCCTCTAAGAGAACTTGATTCATATAACCAGTGAATTGATAAGCTAATCATAGTCGATTGGGGATCATATTGTAGGCTTAAGTAGATGGGTGGTAGTAGATTGATAAGCTTGAGGTTAAATATCTTATCACATAACATGATAATTACCATCTGGCGATAGCTACGGAAAGACAACTTCTTAAAATAGGTCAATCATCTGCAAAGGGACCATTTTCCATAGCTGTATTAGATTAGAAAAGGGTAAGTTCACCAATATATCATATGCAATTATTCATATGCGGTACTTAATGTAAAACATACTTAAGCAACAATAGATCAACAATATGATGATATAACTAACCAATGAATGGTTGGCGAGCTGTCTGGTTGGTTTCAAATATCGGATAAGAATGTGGGTTTTGCCGTCAATCTTGGGGAGGCAGCCAACCAAAAGGGGACACCATGCAATGGAAAAACAAACAAACATCAACCCCCAAGAAAACAGAAAAAAAAGGAACAACGCATTTCCAGGATGGTACAATTGATGGTTTCTCATGTTTTCCCCATACTTTTCAGGTTTCCAACGTTGGGCCTGCTACATGGTAAATCGGCCATAAGAAAGGCAAATGTTCCATGGCCAGGTATCGAGATGTTGCAGCAAAGGGGTATACATGCCATTTTGTAACTTGTTCATGCTTATAATTGTAAGCTATGTATGTACATATACTCACATAACACATGTCTACTGCAATATATATATATATATATATACAATAATATTATATAATAATGACACATATGATATACATGACACATATGATATGCACATATCTATGACCGCGGGCGACGGTGACAAACCCCAAAAACTCAGGGCCTTTTTTGATGGAAATCCATGGAGATCCAGCCAAAATTCTGCGTCTTCCAATGTGGCCCTGGGTCATGAATTGGCTTCCCGTTTTTTGGGTGTTTTTTTTCAGTTACGGAAATGATTTAGGATTGGGGGGATGGGAGAACCACACATTGTACTATCTTAAGTAATAAAACATACAAATTCCATCAAATTCCTATTTCATACCCTAGGGCCCGAGGGTAAGCCACCATAGGTCTGGAAAACTGGTTTCCCTATGAACATCATCTACAAACAGTGGATTTTTTCCACATCTGTCTTAGTTTGCCCTAGGGTACCGATTCTCTAGTACACACCATGTCTATGGTTTTCCACATCTAACATACTTCAACAGGTCATATTTAATGTCAAGGTAGGACTAATTAATCCCTCCCGATCAATCAACCACCACTGCCCCTTAAAAAAAAAAATGTAATTTAGAAACAGGTGGTCCCCCTGGATTAATAAACCGTTTGGCCTGCGATGATTAATCAACCACCAGTGCTGAAATCCATTTTTTTTTATCCAAAAGTTTCAATTGGTTTCCTTTTGGTTTCCTTTTGCTATATTTAAGTTGAAACCGCGTGAACACCAGAACCCATCACTGCTGATCATTGAAAATTTGAAAAAACAACTATTCC
>Ga0126342_10014980_pt1 | contig 13628 bp, 19 predicted proteins | sample Cyp1metagenome_FD_92528 | JGI IMG/M metagenome (GOLD analysis project Ga0126342, IMG submission 92528) | Coral microbial communities from Lord Howe Island, Old Settlement Bay, Australia - Cyphastrea 1 metagenome | ecosystem: Host-associated > Invertebrates > Cnidaria > Coral ...
AGATTGGACCTCCTTTGCACCACGCTTAAAATAGAAAGCACCTGCGCAGCTGCCTTTGATTCACATGCTTTGGAATGTCATGCACATAGTTCTGTATTAGGGAAACTGAAGCAACGGAAGCTCTAGTATGAACTCAAAAACATCATTTTCAGTGTCTCAAGGAAGCACCATGTTTCTTTTTATGGTTCAAAGTTATCGCAAATTGCCATTCCAACCTCGATCGGTTGGTTATGTCCGAAAGATATCCACCAGCGAATGGTTTCCAAGTTGTCCGATACTTTGATGGATGATGATGATGATGATGATGATATTCATTCAAACCAATTGTGGTATGTTTTTGTTGTTGTTTTTGTTTCTGCTTGCCACAACCAAAACAATTTTCCAAAACATCCAATGATTTGGATGAACAACAATTTTAGAGCTGACGCTGAGAACGAACCGGTTGATTGAAGCCGACCCAATTTATCCAAATTCCGTGGTGACCTTTTGCAGTGTACTTGAGGCTCGCTCCCATTCCAATGTTTGCATATGTTTGCATGTTGGATGCCATCCCGGCATCCCATTCCGGCACGAGGCAACATGTCGCGTTGCGAGAACTTTTGACTCAAATCCCCTAGAAAGAGACTAGAAAAAATGAGTCAAATAATCCATCAGGATCTACCGTTTCTTTTGACCCTAGATTTTTGAGTTTGGAAACTGTCAGAAAATCCACATTTCGGTAGTGATGAATGACCGGAAAATTTACATCGGTCGGTTTCTTCACTGCAGGCGGTTTGACGTGTAACTCTTCCTGATGTAAGAAAGATGGCATGAACCCCCATGCTGCAAGGCTGTTCGCTTCAACATGACCCCAAATCATGAACATATCTTGCAAGTAACCTTCCACGTTTATATCGTTTACAATAGCAACATTAGCACGGCCGCATCCAATTTCGCCCCGCAACGATTTTTCTGATTCCAGCGTGTGACACAATTTGAATTACACATGAATGCACATGGTTTTCTGCGAACGTTTCATAGCCATTCCATCGGGCCCCATTTTATGTTGCAGTGCTCCGTGCAGCCCTTGTGGTTTGGACATCGGTCGGTTCTTTTTCAACATTGTTCCCGAAATTGTTTGGCAGAGCGGCTCTTGAGTGGGTTTTCCACTGGTCACACGTCCAATGGCATTGCAAGTGCGGAACCCCATAGACTGCAAGTAGATCAATGTGGTTGGATCTTTTCCGATGTCAGATATTTTCATTATGCGATCTTTTGTTTGGTTGTGTATCGAGCAATGCGACATGAGGGGGAGGAACGGGCCACCAGCGCCATCGTTGCCATTCTTTGAGGTCCTTTTTGCAATCTTGATCACCAGTGGATGTGCACAGGACCTTTACCAGTTACCAGGCCATGAGTTGTTTGCTGTCAACCAACTTTGGGTGTGTTCCCTCAATTTCCCTCATCAACATCTGAGTTCTGCCTTGTTTTCCAGTTGCTTGATCAACGTCAATGTAATCAACTGTAATCAACCACCAAATCCTTCAACCACGCCATACTCACCACCCATCCACCCATCCATCCACCCATCCATCCACCCGTCCACCCATCTACACCAGGAGCCGCGCTCAACGGCCTGGCAGCTGCTGTTGCCGGGTGGGACGCCTCCGGAGCAGCGCGGGCAGCGCGCCGTGTGGAGCGCCGAGGCCGACGGGCTCTTCGTCCACGGCGGCCTCCCGGGCCTCGCGGGCGAGCCTGACCTTGGCCGAGGCCTCAAAGGTCCAAAGGTGAGGCCATAGTGATATATGGATAGTGATATATGATGAGATGATTCAATGTCTTTTGATTCAAGTGCAAGAGGTGCATGCTCCGGATCCTTTTGGGTGCTGGCTTGCTTTCGGAGCTTTCGTGGGGGTTTGCCTGTCCATTGTGGCCCTTCAGGGATCCCTCTTTCCATCTGTGGACTTCTACTTGGAATTGTTGGAAGGTGTGGATTGTCCCTTGGGGTCCTTTGGTTTCTCTTCTCGGTTCCGCTTGCTTCGCCACCTGTCCCGGGTTCTGTCCCGGGTTCTGTCCCGATCCATCCCACCTTTTCTTACCCTGCTTCTGGACCAAGAGCAAGGAACAGACTAAGGGGCTACTTGGATTTTGATGGGTAGCAGTAGCGGCTTAGCTGCTCGCCTGCGATTGTCAAAGCAGGCAGATCAATTGCATGTGGCGGCGGTGGATCTTGCAGAGAGCATCTCTGAACTCTGCAACCTGGGGTCTTTTGGTGATTGGGTGCTGGTTGACTGATATATCTTTCGTATGATGACAATGATGATATGATATGATATGATATGATATGAGGTGATATGATATGATACATGTATGGTGACGAGGACATGAGGACATGCGGATGGTGTTATGATGATGTTGTGATATGTCACGGGGACAAGGTGAACATGAAGAAAAACTTGACTGAATTGTGGCGTCACGCACGGTTTATGGAAAAATGACTTGGTCACAATTGTGATTTTTATTCTTGTGTTTTGCGTGAAACGAAAAGGTAAGATGCAAAAGCGTCATCCAATGGAGTTTGCTGAGGCTTACATTTCTATGATCGTCAGGCTGTGGAGTGCTGCTCAAAACATGTGTGTAGATTGTTGTGCAATGGTTGTTTGCGTGGCCAAACATGACTAATTTTCAGGTCTTGAGGTTGGAAGTTCGCAGACTTTGGAAGGATCTTGAAAAGATGGCGCATGTTTTTCAGGCGGATGAGTGGCAACAGCTCTCGCCCAGCGGTTCAGCAGCGGCACGTGATAGTCACTCAGCAGTTTGGAGCCCCGCTGCTGATGGGATGTATATCTTCGGAGGAAACAGCTACAGTCGTCACCTCAGATCTTCTGACATTGAAGTGCATCTGATGGATAGTTTCCATGAAGCTGTTATTTGGTCAGGTTGTACATGGAACTGTAACTGGCACGAGCCACTCACGGGATTAGTGCCACCAGTGCCACCAGTGCCACAGACGTCAACGACCTTTTGGCGAGGTGGCGAGAGGCTGAACGAACTGGACTTCTACAACCGCCAGGCAGGGTGCCAGTGGACACGTCTCGACACGTCTCAACCTGAAAGATGTTTGAACATGTTTGAACATGTACGGTGGCGGGCGAAATTTGGATATAAATGGATATTGTCTTGATATGGTATGAACATGTATGATTGCAATGACAATGTGGCACACAATTCCCGTGATCCCTGTTTTTTGGTATCCGAGTCGTGACATTTCCTGACCAAGCCATGACGTGCGAGCTGAGCTGAGAGGCTAACGAGTGGCAGCAGCTGGTGCCCGGTGGCTCCTTACCTGTCGCCCGGCGGTACCACAGCGCAGTGTGGAGCCCCGAAGCCGACGGGATGTACCTCTTCGCAGGTTCCAACTTTCTGAACGGCCGCGACCTCAGAAACGATGTGTTGCAATGGTATCAGTGGTATCAATGGTATGAATGATGATAGCAATGATTCAGAAATGATGACATACGATGACCAAAAGGTACCGGAATGATATCAACGATGATCAACACGTACCGGAAAGGGACACCTGGGATGTGCAACCAGTTGCAGAGGCATTGGGCACATGAACGATCTGCACTTCTACGACCGCCAGGCGTCATCCCAGCGCAGGAACACCTGCGAAAAATGTGAAAAAGAAAAAAATGCAAGAATTCACCTTCGCAGCTTGTGGATCAAAATGGGACATGACAACATGTAACATGTGACAACCACGACAACCACAGTCTCCAAGAACTTCTCCGCAGCTCCGAGGCCAATCGGTGGCAGCAGCTCTTCCCTGTTGGCTCCCCACCATCCCCGCGGGAGCATCATTCCGCGGTGTGGAGTTCGCCGGCCGATGGCATGTACGTCTTCGGAGGCTTCAATGGGAGCTGCTTGGCACGTGAATCTCTGTGGTTTTGCGTGGATCTGTATGGAAGTGGAGAACCGTAGAGTTGGCAGAAGTGGATGACTGTTGAAGTGGATAGTGAAATTATATGAAATTGGATAGTATAGCTAGACGACTGAAGAATTGCAGAGTGTTCTCACCTGCTTTGACCACAATGTGCATGCTTTCCTTGGCACATCTTGAGAGCCAAGGTAATTTCTTGAACGATATACATTTCTATGACCGCAAGGCCTCAGGGAGAAGTGCCCATCGTCATAACCAGGGTCATTCAGGCAGTTGGAAATGTTCAAATTCGTCCAGAATCTTCAGTTGAGTTGGTTGATGCTTTTGGATATTTTGCCATGTTTGAAAGTGTCAAAGAAATTGGCACCAGGGACGCTTATGTGGTTTGCTAAACATTATTCAAGGTGGAGCTGCCAGATGGAGAACACACAGTTTTTCAAGTTACCTCAAAAACCAAGAATTTTATGTTGCATTTTAAAAGAAATTACTCGAATGAACCCCTAGTCGTAGTATGCACGTTCATATCACATAGTGGTACCAAAACGGATCCCACTATATTTTTGTTGCCTATGACTGTAAAGTGTAAATTATGTCATGGCCATGGCTTTTACAGCATGAAATCGACTATCCAATATGTTACCTACAACATGAAATCGACTATCCAACATGTTATCTAGAATGATAGCTTGTTCCATACTCCTGGAATCCGGGGTAAGGGCATAAACCTATACTTGGCCATTAATGTTTGGTTCAAGGTGCCCGCTAAAAGGTGTTCTTGGCTTCGTTTTTCTGGCTGTTCTGAACACTGCACCAAGTGTTAAATCAGTTGCAACCATCTATAACTTGTACAAGTCTTGCGACCACTGAATTGTTCCTATTTTATCTATCTTTCCATATTTTTCCTAATTGTTGTGGCATTTCCAGCACTGGGTGAGGCCAACCAGTGGCATCAGCTGTTCGCCGATGGAGTTGCTCCCTCCCCGCGCTACCAACACAGCGCAGCCTGGGATTCAGATGGGATGTACATCTTCGGTGGCTGGGGCATAGCTGGCCCAACGAACGATGTGCATTTCTACGACCGCCAGGCGGATGTGAAAAAAAAAGAACATGTTAGAAAGTACGAAACATTGTTTTTTTTTTTTTTTAATGTATTGTTATTCTTAAAAGTAAGGGGTATCTCTTGTTGATTACACGGTATATGTTATCTTTATCTATATGGCATTTTCTTGAAGCACTTCCGATCCTTTGGATCCTTTGGGCCATTTGAAGGCAAATGCCTGGCACACCGGGACCCCCTTGGCTTTGGCGCCCAAGCGCCACGGGCACACGGCGGTGTGGAGCCCGTCCGGGATCTACGTCTTCGGGGGCGATGCGGATCTCTACTGCTACAAGGTGAGGATCACGGTGGGTTGCTATGAATAGGGTGGACAGGGTGGGTCACAGCAGGCCAAAAAATGAGGATCTTTCTTGGATCTGATATAAGTCTAGTGATCTGATTTGAGTTCCACTGTCATACAGAGTTACAACTTTTGTTTGATTTTGTGCTGCGTCGGAACGGGTGACGATGAAATTGAGTTCAACGAACTCTGAATCAGAGTAGTGCAGAACCAAACCAAATATATACCATTATGATCAATTATGGTCATTTTGTACGAATATCATCCAAACCATATCATATCTATTTGTCTTCAGATATCCCAACATGTTTTGCCGCAACTGGTGGTGGACAGGAGGTCGCCAGCTCGAATCAAACCACCACCTCTGTCACAACGTCCACTGTCTTCACCACTGTTAACCAGGCACGGTGAGATATGTTTCACAGGTAATTTTGAAGGATTAAAACTGTATTGCCGGGGTGTTCACGGTTACATGTGGGAATTCAGGATGTTGTTTTCCTTTTCCTTTTACGCTTGGAGCTCATCCTTTGATTTTTTTGTTCCCACTGAGCATCATTGAGCGTTCACATTTTCGGGAGCACGTTGACGAAGTTTGCCAAGTTCTTTTCAGGTGATGTGGTCAGGCAACCTGCAGTTCACCTTGGATGGCGATGCTGCAAAACCACAAATCACCACAGCTGTGCAGATGGCTCTGGTCACTGGGGCATCAAAATATCACCAGATGCATACAATTATAACCAATTATTAGCAGGTACTCATAACATCATGTAACACATCTACATATAAAGAACCACAAGGAAACATATCGAACCATGGCCAATAGCAACATTGGAGCGCTCCCTGGCGAGCGGTTTCAGCTGCGAACTGAGGCGACCTGGTTTGGCATTCCAGAATCCTCCGTTCAAGTGGCCACAGTGGCTGCTTATCCAAATTTATCCAACATTGGCCAACAGTGGATGTTCCTCTTGATGATTTCTGATGATTTTTGATTCGGTTTCAGAACATTTCAGAACATCCACAATGCATCAACAAACATCGGTGGCTGTTCGCGTCCTCTGAGGACCTGATGACCAGTGGCCGACGCCTTGCCCAGTTGTGGTTAGTGAGTTTTCAGATCCAAATGGATGCAGCTGTGGTGCCAGATTTCCAGGTGCCATGTTCGGAGCTGCCAAACTAGATTTTAAATCGCCAGCGAGATGGAGTTGAAGCAATGCTGATCAATGATCAATGCTAGTCGCTGCTAGTTGGAGGAACCAGAGGTATTCGTAACAGGGGTTGCAGCCCCCGTTGCGAAGATGTTGCGAAGCTGTTGCAGCCCTGTTGCTCGTGCAGGGCGCAGCGTTGGAGAGCTTCGCCACAGAACTGAAGACACAGCGCAGCCGGCAGAAAATTCTCTGGCGACGATCCCGGTGCAGCAACTGTCGGCAACTGTTGGCCATTTGGCATGTCTCTGTATCCCTGTTGGAATTTGCCCTATAATTTGGGGTCGAGCCTCTTATAAATGGTTTATATAGGGGCATCGAACCCGGATCTGTGTGGCATTTCTTATGGCACATGGCAGGTTGGAAGCCGCTGGGCTTCACGTGAACGATCTCAGCGGATTGGAGGCACCAAGCTCAGTGGCTCAGCTTCCAGGTTGCCAGGCCATCAATCGACCACGTTTCACCGTTTTTTTTTCCACACATATTTGATATGGTTGATATTAAACACATATTTTTTTGAAACATATTAACACATTGTTTTAACACATATTGAAACATCTTAAAACTCTACAGTTGATATACTTTGATCTTTCTTCATGTATGTTTCTACAATTATTGCTACATATTTCCATGTCAGAATAGAACATTCAGTCAACATGTCAGACTTTTCAGTCCCAACCACAGCTGGCCCAGGTGTCCATGGAGCTGGTAGAGGCGGAGAATCGGTGGCCGTTTCTGACCATGCCAGGACCATATAGGACTGGGACACATACCATGATATTTGCCATATAGCATCATATACCTTGGTTTAGTATATCTTAGTATACCTTGGTTTACCTTTGTATCCTTAGTGTACCTTAATAGCTATGTGTACCGTGTACCTTGGGCTTCGACTCCCTGGACTCCCTGGTTTACTTGGTGCTTTGATCACCTTGTGCAGGCAACCAAGGACGAGGATGGCAATACCGACGTGATCATTGTAGTGAAACTTGCTGCAAGTGGTTCAGCTCTGCCACCTACGACATGAACATTGGTTGATCCCCTAAAAAATAGGCTATAGAGCATCAATGTGAGGAATCCATAGGCTGATCATTTGAGGATCGGCTCCTGGAATTCTGGGTTCATCAATATTCAGCAACTTTGAAATCTGAGGATTTTTTTTTGTAACATTTTTTTTTCCTATTCATCCCTATGCCCTATACCTTTTCGGATCGTCGTGGCGTGCTTTTCAGGATTTGCGTCGTCTGTGCGCTGGGCGCCACCGTGGCTTGGTGCTACTGTCGACGTTCAAAGAGGGCTAAGGAGAAGGAGACGCAGAGGGATGGATCATGGAACATGCCATTCGGTGGGCGCAACGCTTGCGCAGGGACTGAATGACTGAATGTGTTGAACAAAGTTGTTGAAAGGCGTACTCAACATCAGCTTGTGATATTGACATAGACATCCCAAGTGACATTCAAAGTGACATTGGAAATAAAAGTGACATTCTTTGACATTCTTTGACATTCTTGTCCGGAAAGGTCTTTTTTTTTGGTTTTTTCCCTTGCAACGCAACGAGGAGATCGACGCTGCCGAGCCATCGGCGGAGCCATCGGCGGAGCCGGTGCAGCTGGAGATCGACGACGCTCCGATCCCTGTGCCGATCCCAGCTGCACCAGCTGCACCAGCTGCACCCTGGCAGGTGGAACAGGTGGAACGCTTGCGACTTCCAACGGCAGTGCCGGAGCACCTTGGAGGATTTGGAGCAGATTGGAGCAGATTGTGATTCAGTGATTCAGTGATTCCTTCGTTCTTAGCTTTCAGAATAGAAGTTCTTCACACAAGTCACATTTTCGAAGTCTTTTGAACAGCGGTTTTGGTTGGACGTGTCCGCAGCTGAATTGAGGTATTGGTCGTGCCAAGGAGCTTGGACGGTACCCGTGGACGAGAGCACATTGATCCTTGGATGGCGAAAATCACAGGAATTGGAGCATGCTTTGGCCATCTCTTTTAATGCATGAGCCTTTGAGAGAAATGATGAGAGAAATGGGAAGATATGCTGATTTCTGATGATCTCTGCTATTTATTTTTGATCCCACATGGAAACGGGAACCGCTTCAGATGGGCAGATTGATCACTGTGCCGAGGGATGCGCTGCGAGAGATCTTCGGAGATGCGTTGCCCGGCTGATCGTTGCCGGGCCGGGACTTCTAAAGAACGAGCGATTTGTGAATGGAACTTTTCTGGTTTTCCTCTAGGTTTTTCTGATCGTATCTTGGTTGGCTTTGGAACTTTGGAATGCTTTGCAATGCTTTGGAAGTCTGGAGAATCTGATCAAACAAGCTGCAAGGATTCACAGAAACAGAAATCTCAGGTCTAAGCTGGTGGATTGCGCATGGCGAATTGAGAAGGAGGATCTGTGGATCCAGCGTCTTGGCGAAACATCCGCAGGTCTGGGGATGGGCCATTTGTCAACCGTGGCCGTCCCTGCTCGGTGTTTCTTGTATTTTCTTGTCATATCTTGTGGCATGTGGCGGTGCTTGGAGATCTTGTTGCTTTTTCTTGCCTTGTTCATCTTGTTCATCTTGTTCATCTTCTTCTTTTTTGGTTTGTGCAACTTGTGGTTTTTGTGTCATTCTGTTGACGCCTGGCATTAGCGCTCCCTTCTCCCTTCATGCTCCTTCTACATCCTTCAGCCACAACAGTTTTCAACGGTAGCCGTTTTCATGTTGAACGACAAGAGGACAAGATCCGAACACCTCTACATTTTTCGACCATTTTCCGACAGATGTGTGGTGAGATTTCGAATATCACGGTCAAATGGTCAACATACCAATCTGCAAATTGTACGTGTTTAAAGCAGCAAATTGAACCGATTTAACCGATTTAACCTTCAATCTTGGCTTTTGGAGACATTGGAATATTTTCACTTTGTTTCCCACGGATTTATGCAGTTCATCCCAAAGTTCTGTGGATTTGGGCAGTTTCGGCAGGTACGCAGAAGAGCGAAACAAAGTGCTGCAGCAGATGGAACAGCTGCAACGGCAGGAGATTTTTCTGGAGCAATGGACAAGTAGAGTGGAAGCCAGGACTGAACAGATTCCAACTGGATCATTATGATCATTTGAAACTGTGGCTTTACATAGCCTATTTCGGTGGTTATATGAACAGTTTGGTCGAGAGTTGAAATTCTGTTTCTTTCTGCAGGATTTCAGATGTAAACTTGATTCAACTGGCATGTAATGTATGATATTGATGTCCATGGTTTATACGCATCTCATACATCTTCGAGAACATTATATCATGACATCAATCGAAATCAAAATCTTTAGAACCCGGGATCTGGATGTGGCTGTGGCGTTGCAGGAAGTTGCCTGGAGAGCTCTTCGCCGAAGTTGGCGAGTGCTTTTTGTTTCAGGCCAGTGACGGAGGCCTCGACATCGTGGAAGATCAGAAGGCCTTCGGAAAAGGCGTCTACCTCACGGACCAAGCTGAAACTCGCTCAGATTTAGATGCAAAACATTGCAAATCATCCATGATATAGCATGGTATGTTTTGAATTTTCTTCCAATTTATATGCCTGCTTCATTGCTTGTTTTTGTTGATTTGTTTTGGATCTCATTTTTGCCACTGTTTGTTAGGGTTAAATTTTGGCATGATTCTCACGGATTTGGCAAGGAGAGGATTACCCATCGAACAAGATTGACGAAGCGGACGGAAAGTGCTATCCACAGTGGTGACAGCCACATCAATTGCGTCAACTGCAAGTCATTTGAAGATCAACCAATTCTAAGCCCAGAATGTGCGGCATTTGCAACACATTGTGGTACTTCCAGCATGCTTCAGGCGTTGAGTACTGCTTCGTGGTCCGCACCACCTGTGGAGCATGTTTGCAGATACAAGGCAGGGACTAGCGGGAGAGCCACGGGAGAAGAGCACAAGGAACATCCAAATCAGTGGTGACCAGGTTTAGTCTCGTGAGTGTCTTTGTTGAATGTGTAGCACAGTTCTGCAGATTTTTCGACGACATAGCAGGAATGTATAGGAATGTATTGCCAACCTGGCCACGGATATCCAAGAACAGCAAGAACCAGAAGTTTTACCGTGTTCTGATTTGCTTGATTTTGCTGAGTGATTCATGTGTTTGGCGGTGCCACTTCTTCCAGGCGCGAATGACAAGGAAGCTTTGGAGGTGTGGAAGCCCTGTGAGTGGAACGAGTGGAACAAGTGAAACGAGTGGGACGAAATAGTGCATAGAAGGGGAAGTTGTGAGAACATGCTGCAGATAGTTTGCAAACACTGAAAGGTTGATGGGTAATTCTATAGATCAATATAGTGGGTCATACCACCTATACCACCTAGGGTTTCTTGCTGATGATTATAAAAACCATAGGGATACCTCTTAGCCAACCAGTATTTGTCATGGCTCCTGCTGCACACATCAGCTGCGAATTCTGAGGTCTTCGACGATCAGATGGGGCCGCGTTGCCTGCGCTGTGTGCCAGGTAGGGCTGTGGCCTGAGATAGTTGCGACCATTTTATACTACATTATTTGGACAGTTTAAAACGACGAGATGCTGTTAGATGATGTTAGATGCTTTCGGAAAAGATATGATGCAAAGCTGTTTTGATTTCGTGTCATTTTGTCAGGTGCTTCTCCTCCCTTCTCTTTTCACAGCGTGGTGAGCAAAGAGAGCGGGCTCAGTGAATTGAAATCGGGCGAGATCACCGAGATCACCGAGATCGTTTGTCTCGGCGATGCGATGCGTCGATGTTATCCCGAGTATCTGGTGGCCTATCGCCTGCCGAAGGCAGCGCCGGCACGGATCAGTCTTTGACGCCGTGGTCACCGTCGACCGAGAGTGCCTCGCTTCATTTCATTCGTCTATATTCGTCTCCTTCATTTTCAAGTCGTTTCCGCAGTTTCAATTTCTGTTTCCACTTTCTGAAGCGTTGGCTAAAGGGAGCTGTTTCTCGCCTATGGCGACTGGTGCAGTTTACAGATGATCTGTTGAAAAAAAGGGATCCTCTTTTCTTCAGAATGCCCCAGAGCGATCGACAGTGGACAAAACTCCTCGATGTACCTGGCTCCATCTGGTTCTTCCTTGCACCACTTTGGCTCAGCGGGTGGAACCATCCGAAATGGACAGTGAATGAAATTTCATATTGGCAGTTCAATTTAGTTTTCAAGGGTTACACATGTTACAGCATTTTGAACCAATTCTCAATCGCACAGTCACTGCACGGCTTGAAGTTAAGCACAACTTGCCACGGCCCAAAGTGCGGATGGTGAATCCCTTGGCTTCGCGTGGCTTGAGTGGCTTGTTAGTGGTGGCAGGGGCCGTTGCGTCTGCCATCACATGTCCAATTTATGTCTTCAAAGACCCAGATGTTGTGGAGGAACCAGAGGCAACGAACCTGGTGACAGAGATTCGCAGATTTGCAGAATCTGTGATTCTTTTACATTCCACATCGGATTTGGTGAATTGTCTGCTAAATGGCACACTGAATGGAAGCCAGCTTGTTGTACCCAAAGATCAACAACTGAATTCATTGGAGATGGCTTTGCATGCGCAAAATCAATCGTCAGAATTGCTTCTTCAGCATATGGTTCATGGAGAGCTCCACATTGTTTTTCATCATTCACAGTACTTTGCATGGACTCATTGTAGCAGTTCTGGCGCCCGAAACTTGTCAGGAGGTGGCTTTGGTCAAGGCCCTAGCAGGTTGCCAAATGTGACTCTTGTGGCATGTATTCCAACCAGCTCTTTGCCAACTGTCGTGGATGGGGTCTATGGCACCAGCAGCATCTTTGCCTGGACTGCTCCACAAGGTGCGGGCCGGATGACTTACATGGGAGCTGACTATTTTGAGGTGTTACCGGAATGGCCACAGTTACTGGAAAGTTCTCTAGCTTCAAGGTGTTTGGAAGGAAACGCAACCACTGGCACCAGAACCACAACGGTGACAACCACCACGCCGACAACATCACGTCCGAACATGGTCCACACCGGCTGTCCAGTTTACATGCTGAACGACCCATGGATTGTTGATGCCAGCCAAGAGGGAACCAACCTTTTGACAGAAATCCGCAGATTTGCAGATTCTGTCATTGTGCTGGATTCAACCTCAGATTTGGTTGCATTGCTGGGGAATGGCACACTGGCGGGCGGTCAGCTGGTTGTTCCTGAGCAAGAATGGGGGTCCTTGTCAAGTGCTTTGGGCAGTCAATCTAGGTCACTTTTGGCGCAACACATCGAAGCCGGACTTCATCTTGTTGTGCATTCATCAGTTGAGCTGATCATGCAAATTACTGGATGGTCTCTGTGGACAACTTCTTGTAGTGATGGTAGTTCTGCTCCTCAAGACTTACGGGGAGGTGGATTTGGTCAAGGACCCGGTAGCTTGCCAAGTGCGAATCTCGTCGCTTGTGTTCCAAGAAGCTCTTCACCCAGCTCAATGGATGGGGCCTATGGGACCATGCACATGCTGTATGCTTGGACTGCTCCATATGGTAGTGGTCGTATCACATACATGGGAGCTGACTATTTTGAAGTGCGGCCCGAATGGCCAGAGCTACTAGAAAGTTCTCTTGGTGCAAGATGCTATTCGGGAAACACGACGACCGTCACCAGAACCACCGTAGTCACAACCACGCTGACGACGGCCACGGTCACAGTGACACCTCTTATTGTGGAGTGCGGTAGTGTCCTTTATGGATCAAACGTTGGACAACCGAATACAATTGGTAGCGCGGCCGGTGATGTGTGGCATATGTTCTGTCCAACAGCAGCCGGAACTGTGGAGATCAGTACATGCGGCTCGGACTACGACACATTTCTGTACATCCAGGGATCAAACATTGATTACTCCTGTGATGATTGTGGCTCCTGTGGAAGTCGGACAGAGACCACCGTCACCAATTTCTTGCCAGGTGAGTGCTACAACATCATCGTTGGTGGTTTTTCGTCGCGAGAAGGTATGTATGTCTTGTCAATCAGTTGCGAAGCTCTTACCACCACGCCCCCCCCTGTGATCACCACCACGCCCCCCCCTGTGATCACCATCCCCTGTCCGATTTCTTTCTTGAATGATCCCGAGATTTTCGATTAGCCGGTGGAGGTCGCC